>Ga0265797_10000806_pt1 | contig 57090 bp, 60 predicted proteins | sample P2T30metagenome_FD_192433 | JGI IMG/M metagenome (GOLD analysis project Ga0265797, IMG submission 192433) | Plant litter microbial communities from East Loma Ridge, Irvine, California - P2 T30 | ecosystem: Environmental > Terrestrial > Plant litter > Unclassified | place: USA: California...
CTCGGTGTTTATTAAACTGATCAAGTAGAGCAACTGATTTCCTACTAGATCCAATCGAAAAGCCGGTTTCGTCGACATTGTAGATCGTACTAGGAGAATATTTATGTTCATATAGAACCAACCTCTCCTAAGTTGTCAAAGTACGATTTTATCGTAGAAAAATCAAGTGCTATAGACTATACAGCATCGATAGTACATGAAAAACACGTCTTAATCTGCAGGTGTCATGTCCTAAAGTAGTCGATCCATCGGTCTAAGATAGGACTTAATTCAGTTTCATTGGTTTTTGAACTCTATTCTAACTGAATTTCTAAAGCCAAAATTTTGACTAACTGAAGAGTGATTAGAGTCCCTAACTTAGCAGCGCAGTAAATCCAGTTCTCGAGTGTTGATTCTTCGATCAGAGTTAGTAATTGTTGACTAACATGACTTTCGAGTTTGGTTTTCTGATTTTGAAGTCGATATCATAAAGTTGAGAAGGGAATTTGATAGACTAATGCAGCTCAGCGAATTGACTTAATTTCACTATTCACTAACGCATTTAACGCATTAGTCACGTCTTCTTTGGTATACGAAGGTATAGAGAAGGAAGAGAAACAGCAGAGGAGAAAGCAGGGTTTATAAAGCTAACCTTGGTAAAGTGAGCTGGTTCCCCTACTGAGCCGGTTCCCCTACAGTGACGTTAGTCTTAAATAAACCTATAGATATTACTAATTCAATTAAGTTATATGAGTTTAGTAATTTTAATATTAGTTAGTAATTTAGATAAAAACTTATAGTATTATATAGCTTCTACTATAATTTTAGTTTTAATATCTAAAAAACAAAGTTTTTGAATCTTAGTTTTATAATACTAGTAACTTAGTAAATAATCAATCAAATCATAGCCTCTGGCTTCTGTTAACAATTGTCTCCTTGTTTACTAATTTTTTTGATAATCAGTCAAATGATCATTTATTCAGTCTGACTGTTAACAAGTCCAATCCTAGAAGCCTTGCTAAAGGCAGATACTCTCACATTCGCATCAGCTGAATAGAGCCTCCTCAGCGACTAGAAGGTGTCTTGCTATTGCACATTGCCTTCTGTTCTGACATAGCGCATTTAATTTCAATTGTCCCTGGTCCATTCGCTGCCCCAAGCGACAGCTCTTGATGTTGAGCAAGATAAACTTGCGTCTCGATCATGTCTTTCTTGTAGCTTGTTCGATCTTCAACACTTGACAAAGCTCGGCAACTAGAAGAGCTGCTGATTGTAGCTGCCTTCTGCTTTACTTGCACGCCAGCTTGGCCACATGTGCGCCCCATACCATCGAACGTACGCTCTGTTCTCCTCAAGCAAGCTGATTTCCTGCTCAACCGGAAGTTTGTTCACTGTGCAAACGCAGGCGTAAGGGTTGTGTCGGAGCTCGTATGACCACGCCACGTACGGTGCATGCACCACCAGAGCGCCATAGATCGCAACCGCGAAGAGGTTGGAAGTCCTCCAGCTTAGTAGTCGCCTGAGGAAGTAGATGCAATACATGCAGTAGATAGGGAAAATGAACCACACTATCAGGCGTGCAAGGACAGTGTTGAATTGAGTAGGCTTCGAAATCTTATCCCACACGTCGCAGGGCTTGCAAATATGGGTGGGTGGTGTTGAGTCCATCAGGGTTGGAAAGAAGATTTAGGCATGTTTTGCAACAGCTCACTCCTTGAGCGCAGACATTTTTTAAAGTAAAGTATGCCAAGGCAGCACAGTAAGTAGATGCCACGGACCATGCTATGCCAAGTGCTTGGGGAATCTTTTGATTCTTTGATGCAAGTTGTAATATGCTATCACTGATTTCAGAGCTTGGTTTTGACAGTTTACAGTTGCACTAGGTATGCATCCACTTATAGCCAAGGTGTCCAAATGGAACCCTGCACAATGTACCAGTAGGACACAGCACTAGTTGTTGGAACTTGGAAACTCAACTAGGTCTACAGATTGCAGCATTTGTTTGCATACTTGCCGACCTGCTAGGTGTGTTCTGTGCAGCCTGTGCTGCCTGGCTGGGTCTTATACAACACTAATAAATGCCTGCTAATATCAGATGTGTAACAGCAGGTCTTACTGTTTCAATTATTACTAGTGCTAATTATTACAATTAATGTTACTACCATAGTAAGTTATATGTTCCACATAAATTAACTAAGAACTGTTTTAAATTTTGAATAAAGATAATATTAAGCTGAAAGATAGGTTGCATACTTTACTTACTAATCAGTATATCTCAATCAGTATTAAGTTGATACTCTATATCTAGGATATTACTAGTATTTAGTTCTAACTATTACTTAGCTTAACTTACTAACAAATTGACCTTAGAGTCTTTGAAGTTAAGAATTATATTAGAATCTAACTATGTCATTCTATAGCTTATATTGTAGATTTGATAATACTACTAACTTATCTAACGTGACTGTAGGGGAAGTGACGCAGTAGGGGATATGACGCACTTTACCGAGGTTAGCTTTATAAACCCCGCTTTCTCGCCCAGCGTTTCTCTTCCTTCCCTATGCCTTCGTATACCGAAGAAGACATAACTGACGCTTGAATGCGTTAGTAAACAGAGAATTGGAGTCACTTTGCTGAGCTGCATTAGTCTTTCAAATCCCTGAATCAACTTTACGAAAACGAGCTCAAAAACAAAAATCAAGAATTGAAAGTTATGTTAGTCAACAAATACTAACTCCAATTGAGGAAACAACACTCGAGAACTGGATCTACCGCGCTGCTAAGTTAGGGACTCCAGTTACTCTTCAGTTAGTCAAAATTTTGGCTTCGGAAATTCAGTTAGAACAGAGTTCGAAAACCAACAAAACTGAATCAAGTCCTATCTCGGACCAATAGATCGACTGCTTTCGGACATGCCACCCACAAATCAAGACGTGTTTTTCGCGTACTATCGATACTACACAGTCTACAGCACTTGACTTTTCGACAATAAAATTGATAAAATTGTACTTCAACAACTTAGGAGAGGTTCTATGTGAATACAAATATCCTCCTAGTGTGATCTATAATGTCGACAAAACTGGTTTCTCAATCAGCTCTAGTAGAAGATCAGTTGTTCTACTTGATCAGCTGAATCAACGCCGAGAAAAAAAACAACTAGGACAATAAGAGTGGATTACCTGTTTAGAGTATGTTAGTGCCTCGGGGGTGACCCTGCCTCCGTGTTTGATTTTCAAAGGACAAAATCTAAATTCAGGCTGAATTCCTAATGAGACTCCAGCAGGTTGGAGGTTCATTACATCGAAAAAAGGCTAGACTTCTGATCTAATTGGATTCGAATGGCTAAAAACACATTTTCAGCCATTTGTTAGTAAGTCGACTAACTTATGACACCTCTTAATTATCAACGGTCACTCCTCTTACGTTATAGCCTGGTTTATCGCCTACTGTATTATAGCGAAAATCGACCTCTTTCTACTACTGCCACACTTATCGCATAAAACACAGCCTCTTGATTTATCGATTTTCAGACCTCTAAAAACTGCCCTTAACTTAGAGGTTAACCGAATTTTCCGATATTCAACTATGTAATTACTATGCATAGAATGGACTTCAGCTTATATCAAAGCTAGGGCCCGATGCTTTAAGCCTTCTTCTATCGAATCCGGCTTTCGAAAGGCTGGTATCTATCCATTTGATCCTAAAATCCTACTATCGACAATTACTCCCCCTCCTTAGACACCCTCTCCGGAAAATCAAGTTGTTAGTTAAGTTAGTGACAGATCTTGGATCGTAAGGGCTAGGGGTAGCCCGAGTACCCCTAGGGCTCTTAATATACGTTAACTAAGCGACCTAGTTAGGGACGACGAAGATATACCAACTTCTGCTAGGGACCTTATCCGGGACTTAGTTAACTTCGCTGAAGATCGAGATACCAACATGATCTTAGCTCGGAGGGAGCTACATGAGAAGGATAAGCTACTTAATACGCGTAAGATGCGTAAGACAGGCAAAAAAGTAGCTTTAAAGGGCAAATACCTTCTTAAAAAAGAGGATATTCTTAAGGTCGTTCAGGATCTCGAAGAGGGGACTAAGAAGAAAAAGACAAAAAAAGGAGGAAAAAAGACAAAGTATATATTGATTTCTTCGGAGGAAGAAGAAGAAGATTCAGTTGATGAGTTGGCTTGATTAGGTAGTTAGTTACAGCGTTAGTGAGTTAGTTAGTGATTTTTAAAACTTTGAAATCAAAAGTGAGCCGGTTCCCCTACTAAGCCGGTTCCCCTACAGTGACGTTATTGAATTATCAGACATTAGTCAGCTGAACTTAATCAACATATTGATCTTTGTATTTTTAAAAGTTAAGTCTGACCTAGAAACCCTACTACTGACCTGCAAAGTTCTACTACCTTAGTATGACATTAGTTGTCTAAAAATGATCAGACTGAAGGTTCTTATAATCAGAGTCAAGGCAACAGGGTCTAACAGATTGGTTGGCTGTCAGCAAAGCTACAAAAAAACACATCATGTGACTACACATAGCGACACATAGCCAGTTTACTGGTTGCGTAGAGATAGTGCGCGACAATTTTACTTTTGCACCTCGAATAGGAGGGTACTAATTGAGTCCCATTCGAGCTCTCCTTCGGGACGGATACTCGAGCTCTGCTCGTTAGACTTCCTAGGTAGTATTAAGCCAGTCAACAACCAACCTTGTATCAACACTGTAAGACTCTGTACATCTTACGATGCTTGCATACTTGTTGGATCTAGACATCTGGCTTTTAGTAAGTTCCCCCTCTTATCATCAGGTGTTTTGGCAGCATATCTTGTTGAAAACCACCTTATCTCCATGTGCTGTTGCATGTCTGTAGTTGCTGTGGTTGTAATACTCATACATGTAATCTGGCACTTTTCTGATTGCTAAGGAAAACAAGGGGCCAATAGATAGCCGTTTGCAATTGATAGTTACGTGGGACGCGTAACACAATCCTGCTTCATCTCAATATGATCCATGCTCTCTGCTTGCGTCATGGCAGTCGTCCAGGAGTGTCTAGGCAAATCGTTTGGACTCCAAAAAAAACGTCCAGTCCTGCACTTCAACAAATTCGATCGAACGCACCAGAAACATGATTTCCTCCATTTAGAAGACAACCCTACACAATAGCGATGATATGCTTTCGAAACATCTGCTTTGTGCCGCGCTAGCATACGCCCGGCTCTGCCGAGCCGACGACTTACCGAACGATGTATCTCGAGGCGGCAACAGCAGCAATCTGAGTATCGAGCTATCGAGCGGCGACATACGCAACTATCTACTGCATATACCACGGAACTATAATCAGAGTTCTCCGGCTGGACTGCTCTGGGTCTATGCCGGCCGCGGTGGCGAGAACAGCCATGCCGAGTCATTCACCCAGTTCTCCGACCCAAGGTACAACCCGAACATGATGGTCGTCTACCCGCAAGGCACCGCAGACCCGACCGGCGAGGATGTGTGGCAGGGTGACCCAAACGCCAAAGCCGACGACATTAGTTTCACATTGGAATTGCTTGACGAAATACAAAGAACCTACGCCATCAACGAAAGCAAAATCTACGCAGCCGGACAGAGCAATGGCGGAGGCTTCGTTGCCAACCACCTCGCCTGCGACATTGATGCTTCCCAAAGGTTTGCAGCATTTGGTGCTGTTTCTGCCGCCTACTACCAACTCAGAGATGGCAGTCGGAGGTCTTGCAATGCCGACAAAGTAAAGATCACGTGCAACAACAACGGGACGAAGATACCACTAGTTGACGTCCACGGCGGACAAGACCGTACCATCGAATACTCTGGGGGTTACCGCCGAAGGGCCTGTTTACCCTCGATACCACACTTCGTAACTACGAAGGCCGAACAAAATGGGATGGGAGGTTCCAATCGGACCTCAGAAGTCCATGGCGGCAACGCTGTGCATTATTCCTTCGGAGAGGGTGCAGCCGAGGGTATGGTTCAGTCGTACTTCGTTCCCACCATGGGCCACGTGTGGGCGTCAGGTTCCAATGGAGAGGTCCTGAGGGCGACTGATGTTCTTTTGGACTTCTTTTCACACTGGACGATGGAGAGGCGCAATGAGGCTGCGGTAACACTTCCTGACACCAGTGGAGGTATTACTTTGCATGCTGGTGAACTCTTCGCGCTGTTCATGTCGGCCGTGCTAGCTTTTCTTCTACTAGTCTAGAGATCGCTCTCATCTGCATTCTTGTATTCAAGATCAGCTTCAGCAACAGTCACACGACCAAATACCGGCCACTTAGCATCATCTAAGCATTAACAACGGTTAATCACGAACCAGGCCCGAGGTTACTGTGGAATTGATGCGACGATCCTGTCTGTATTTTCATCCAACACAAGGATGCCGGGTGGACTCTCGGAAAAGTCTTTAGCCTTCGGGGTAGCAAATCCCGAGTATCATCTTGGGCACAGATGAGATGGGACAGATTGAGTCGACGCTGCTGGCACTCTGTTCCAATTGATTTATCTCCTGAGAGATATTGTCGGAATCAACCTCTACGCTTCGAGAGCACCTCAGCAGACCTGATGAACAATCTCCCCGACACCCCGCAGACTCCAGATTTTCTCCACGACTTCTCCATTTTATCGAACAGTATAATAACGTGATGTAGCCTGTGTCGGCGTCGCCTTGGTGTGGTGACTTAGGTTTTTTAGAGCCATTGGATCAAGCAACATTCTTGACTACGAACGAACGCTTGATCACGACTGGCTCTATTCTTCACGATGATGTTGTCAATACTTATCGCTGGCGTGACTACAGCGACAGCGTCTGCGATACACAAACGAGGCAACGATTCAAACACCATTGTCGACTTGGGCTCCGCAGGATCTTATCTGGGCATCACACAAAACAATGGAACGTAAGAAACATCCCGGATCCTGACATCAATTCAAGTTCAATGGCTTACGCTATATTCGCAGTGTGATCTCATGGAAGGGCATTCCTTATGCAGAGCCACCTATCGGAGACCTTCGCTTTATGCCTCCCGAGTCATTGGCATCGCAGTCTTCTTCGATTGTCGACACGACTGATGACGCGCTACGCTGCGTTCAATTCGCTGGCGCTCCGTACGGTGATGAAAGCACAAACATCGTGGGCGTAAGGTCCGGTCCAGGCCAAGAGGACTGCTTGAAGCTATGGGTTTGGAAGCCGTCAACTGCTTCCGCCGATTCCTCGTTGCCAGTCATGTTCTACGTCCATGTGAGTTGAGAATACCACCTGACAGATTGAGCATGTCGACTGACATATTCATTCTTGTTGCAGGGCGGCGGCTTGCAATACAGCGCAGCCCCTAACAATGACTTCAGCGACTGGGTCGGTCAAAGCCAGGACTTCATTGCCGTCAACGTTGGTTACCGCCTTGGTGCCCTTGGCTTCATGGCACATGAGTCACTTCCCTCAGCCAACGCAGGGTTGCTAGATCAGCGACTTGCGCTCAAATGGGTGAGAGACAACATCAGGGCGTTCGGCGGCAACCCTGGCGACGTCACGATCATGGGTCAGTCCGGTGGCGGTTATGCCGTTGTATCGCAGATGGCCTTGTATGATGGTGTTTCCGATGGCCTTTTCAAGAAAGCTATCCCACGCTCAATACAACGCTCACCAATGTTCCGAATCAGCGAGCTTACAGACCGCAATGCGCAGTTTGCCAGCTTGTTGAACTGCACTAGTGGGCAGGAACAGGTGGACTGCTTCCAAAAAGCATCAGTACCGGCGTTGGTGAATGCTTACGCCAATATCACGAGATACAGAGCTACTAGCGGGTAGGTGTTGTACTCTACAATGTTCATCAGTGATGAAATCGCTAACATCATACTCATACAGGAACTTCCAAAACTTGACATTTGGCACTTCGGCAGCGTTCGTACCAACGATAGACGGTGTGACTCTGACAGACTCCATCACCAACCTCTTCAAATCCGGCAAAGTAGCGAACGTTCCAACAATCGCCGGGTATGTCAACGACGAAGGAGGCAACGCAGCCGCCCGCAACACGACCGAGCTAAGTCCCACCACGAACTCAATGTGGAACTTGACCGATGCCCGTGTCGATCAGGTCGCGAGTTACTATCCTGTGAATGAGACGTTTGGCTTTGCTAGCCCGGACAACTTCTTCCTCTCCACCTTCAAGGCTTTCATCCAGTCTCTTCATCCGTTTGGTGAAGGTGGCATCACGGGCTCAGAACGTTTGGTTGGGAGATATATGAGCGAAACGTTTGGTGCGAAGAATGTGTGGACATTCCGTTTTAATGCTCCTAGTATGGACCACTGAAAAACATCCAGTCCTGGGAATCGCTGACACGTTTTCGCGCAGCCGTCGGAACCAACTATAGCACCTCAACCTACCCACTAGCATACGTCGCCCACTCCGCAGACAACTCCTACCTGCAAAATGCCACAGCAATCATGACACCCTTCGAGCAAGCCATCGCAGCCGAGTGGCGAGCTTACATTGGCTCTTTCATCCGTACCGGAGATCCCAACAAGCAAAAACTTGACTCATCCCCGACTTGGCACAACTACGGTTTCTTGGGCGACTTTGTCAACTCGCCAATCCGCTTGGTGCCTCAGCTCGGCTACGCGAGCAATGCGAACTCGAGCGAGGGAACTAGCACACAGCTTGAAGTCTCGCAGAAGGCGCAGCTCGAGCGGGAGGATTGGTGGACTTCGGACGAGGTTTTGGAGGGAATAAGATTGTGATTTTCGATGTTTTGAGAAAATTAGATGGCAACGGCGTTTCCCCAGCGCTCCGCAAATCACATGATGCCAAACCTGAATCCACACTTTGATACCTTATGCGCAACAGCGGTTGTGTCTATTGTTCCAACGATATGAATCTTTATAACAACTTCGGTATGGAACATGTGTGTGGAGGATAAGGATCGAGGCGTCAAGGATGGAGTACAATGTACTGAACGATCGATCGATTATCCATAGCTAGTCTGTTGGTATCCAATCTTGTCCTGTTGAGATCCACCCCCCGAAAATTGACAAATTCTGGAGGTCTTCCATCATACAATTGTCGCTTACTATTATCGCTTCTCGACAAACTCTCCACTCTCCAGCCCAGCGCCGCCGAACTTATCGTCTCCAGATGATCCGCCACCAGCCTGGTCGCCATGGAGAAGAGCAGTAAGTCCGATGTCACGTTCAATCCTATCCTTGCGAGCCGCATCTTCGGCAGCGAAGCGGGCTTCGCCAGAACCGAAAATCTCGTCCATTTCTTCGAGTGTGCGTCCCTTTGTTTCCGGAACCTGCAGGCCTGTTAGCTTAAATATGGTGTTGTAGGAGGTGTCATTCATGGCTTACGAGGAAGAACACCCAGCAGACGCCAATAACAGTGACGACGCCGAAGAAGATCTACGATCAAATCAGTATACTTCTCCATACGGCTAATTGCAGATTGCCAGCTTGACTTACGAATGCTCCAAACTGAGACGTCTCAATAAAGTCTGAGGTCGACATGGCGACGGCGAACTGGTCAATGTGTCAGCGTTTATTCTGTCTTCCTGCAAAGATCTTACGGCTTTCTTACATTGTTGAGCCAGTTGGAAGAACCACCGAGTGAAACACCCTTTGCACGCAAGCCGAGTGGAAAGACCTCGCTGATAATGATCCAGGCAACCGGGCCCCATCTGTTCGATGTCAGCAATCAGCCTCACTGTAAGACATTGCTAGGACCTACGAATAACCGAAATGAATGGCGTAGAGCCAGATAAAGACAACGGCGGCCCATCCAGCGCCTTGGTGGGGGGAGGATCCGTCTTGAGCCGCAGCAGCAGCTTCCCAGTCTGCTCCATAGGTAGCAGTGATGCCAGCAACGATGAAATGGGAGACGGCCATGCCGATTCCGCCGACGATCTTCGTTATTGTTAGCAGTGATACGCTGGACAGGGGCATAGTGAGCGCATACGAGGATTGTTTTCCTACCGAACCGGTCGACGTACAACACGGCGGGGATCGTGGCGAGGAACATGACGATGCCAACTACACCAGTAGCCAGTAGTGAGACTGTGTTATCGGCACCGTCACCAGCGCTAAGACCCACGCCTTGGAAGATGAAAGGTGCCTATTCAACAAAGTCAGCTTGCGTTCGACTTCGACCGCAGTGGAATGCATAGGACGTGTGAGGTATACTCACATAGTAGAGGATTGCATTGATTCCGTTCCATTGCTGGAAGACCATTGTGAGGACAGCGACCATCGTACGCTTGAAAATCGAGCGGTTGGTGAAGAGGGACTTGTAGTCGTTCCAGCCGATCAGGAAGTTACTCTTGAAGCTGCCGTCTTGGAGATGTGGGAACAACTCGATTGAACGCTGCTTCTCAAATTCACGGAGCGCCTTTATCTCCAAGAACTCGATACGTACGCGGATGTCGTCTCTGCTCGTGCTGCGAAGCCGGGCCAGAACGTCCAAAGTTTCTTCCTCACGCCCCTGATTCATCAAGTGACGTGGACTCTGCGGCATGAATGCCATCATACCGACCGCGAGGATCGTTGAAGGGACAAGCTGTATGCAAATGGGAATGAGCCATGAGATGTCTCTCAGTTCGGAGGGCTCGCCATATCCACCAAGAAAGTTGGTTCCGTATCCGATGAAGTACGAAACCATGATACCGAAGGTGATGGCCAGCTGCTGCAGAGCGACCAGGGCACCGCGGACCTCTGGTGGAGCTAGTTCGGCGTTGTAAAGCGGTACCAGCATGCTAAATGCTCCAACACCGATACCGGTGACGAAGCGTCCCGCAAGGATGTATGCATAGCTCTTGAGGAGAGCTTGGACGATCACGCCGACGGTGAAGATGACGCAAGCAATGACAACCGTCACACGACGTCCCACTACATCGGCGAGGATTCCGTTGGCAAGAACACCGATCCACGCACCGAGTTCCAGAATAGCGGTCAGAAGTCCACGAGTGGTTCCATTGCTGCCACCGGCGCTGTACCAAGGCTCCATGTGACGGGTGAAGGAGTCCATAGTCAAGATCTAAGGAAAGGTTAGCTAAGTGATCGCAGAGCGGTCATTGGGGGTGACGCCTGCCTGTCCAAACATTCCCTGGTTGTAGCCGTAGACGAAGCCACCCAGAGCAGCGAATGAAGCAATCGCTGAGGTCTTCCCGTTTGCGATGAGACCACGAGTGCCCACCGGACCCGCAAAACGGGCACGTGCGGCCGAGAGGCCTTCTCCTCCAGCTGGTGCCATCTTGCTAAAAGGTGTTGTAGAATGAAATCGACAGGTCCGTGAACAGGTGGGCGAAATCAAAAAAGGAATGTCCTGGGTAACTCCCGAGCTGTTTGTGCCTCAGTTGTGACTGCAGTCGAGAGCGCGAGGCAGAGTTCCAGTCAGCGTGTCTGGGGACTGCCTGAGTTATGAACAAGATGGCTGATCCGGTATATTAACCCCAAGGCAAGTCAACCTGGGGCACAAGACGACTTGCCGAGACGCGATTGGTCTAAGCATGAGGGGTGAAGATCCGAAGGATGATGTAGTACCCACTGAGTAGCCACTGACCACGCGAGTGATAGGGCCTTGGGGTCTCCAAGATCCATGGCGCGCTAAATGACTTCAGGCTGAATGCGATGAGGCTCGCTTTTGTGTAAGCGAAGGCAATGCGGCAAGGCGAGGGCCGATATGCTCGTCATCGTGAATCCTTCATCATTGCAAAGCTGCTGATATTATTACAGCTGACGGGAGTCGGCATTTTGCCTAATGTGTTGATGGTCGTTTGGTGATGTTGTAGAAGCTGAAGTTGGCGGCTGTCGGCTTGAGACTTGCGCCCAAGGGCCTCGGAAACCGGCTACCTAACCTAGGATGCGACGATCTCACCGGCTACAGCTGCACGATCCTTGAGGCATCACGGGTTGATTGCATGGCGATTTCAGGCATAAGCATTTCGAGCGACTATCACAATATTAAAATGCATAGACGTCTTGCCAAAGCTTGGAGCGAATACCCGGCTTCGGTGCCTCCGACATCTGATCTTATGCAGGATGTGTCTCCTAGGAATGCCGCTTTGTACTGTCTACCTCGTGTAAGCTTTAATAATGTATATGTTCAATCGTGAAGTCCCTGCCATATATGCCTCCTCCATGACATGGCCGCCCGGAAGCCTCGGAAACGGCACGCCAGCCACATTTAACCGGCCCTCTTCATTCTCATCCTACCTCCGCGGACTGCATCGCTCGTATACTTCTCGACTGGCCAGTCTCAATGACGCTTTCTCTCAACACCGACCGTTCAAGCACTCTTCTTCTGCTTCGGTGCAGGGAAGATCTTGGTGCCCAGGTCAAACACAGGAAGTGGGCATGGGATCTGGACAGTCTCGCAGACTTCGATGATCGCAAGGTACCTGCGCAAACATTCGTCAGAAACCGTCCCAAAGAAATAGTGCAGCAGCGATGGAAAGTAACTTACCATCCGCAGACCAGTCCAATGAAGCCAAAGCCGCCAGCGACCTGCAGCAACTTCAGAATGTGCGACAACGATACCTCGCCAGTCACGACAGATGGAACAGCGGCATCAGCAGCGGCGATGAAAGCGAACAAAAAGACGAGTCCGAAGAACAAGCCCACGAATAGAACGTTGACGCGGAGTGTCCCAATCATAATCACGAAGCTGACCATGCACCTGTTTGTAGTCGGTTAGCATCGCTGGCGTTGGAGTAATCCCGCCGAGGTCTAAACGTACATCGTGATGTTGTGAAAGACCTGTGAAGAATTGTACACCGCACCGGTTGCGCCGCCTTCTGCTTCGAACGCAGATGCGATTCCGTGCAACGGATCCTGAGTGTACGCAAGAGAGCCCCAGTGGGCTCCGTAGATGATGAAGACGGCGAAAGGATATGCTGCGTAGTCGTCAACATCGTTGCACATTGGGCCACATCAATCCGACTTACGGTTTCCCAGAACAAACTCTGCCAGACCGGCGATAATCATAGCGATACATCCGAAGAAGTAGTAATCGCCGGTAAGACCGATGAGGGTGTATGGTGGAACAGCGCCCTGGAATTGGCATAACGCGAGGACGGTCGAGGTGTATGGGATGAGGAATCCAAGAAGGCCGAGCAAACTGGGATTGGCTGGAATGGGTTGTCAGATGGTGACATCTTTTAGGCTGCTATGATTCTTACCAAACCGCTTCGCTGCATCACCAGCGCGAGGTGCCGAAGGCTGGAAGAACAGACGCTCATACTGCTCGTTCGACAGAGTGATCGCTGTGTTCGTACGAGTGAGTGGGGTTCCGTCGATGTGTTGACTCTCAAGGTCCGGCGAGCTCTCGTATTTCTCCGTCATGGTGAGTTTGTATGTGTGTGTGTGTGTGAGAGAGAGAGAGAGAAATTCTGAATAATCCGGGTGACGTGAAATGGCGATACAAGTTAATAAAGGATTCGTAGCGATACGACGGAACATATATCCATCCCCCAGCTGTACGCGACTTACTCCTACCTAGCCGTCACTTGACAATCGACACTCAATATTTGAGTTTCCCCCGCTTTGTGGAGGCTCCTCTTCTCCAGATGGAGAGGGAGAACAGACCACATACCAATATTAGCGAGACTGTAACGTTTGGTGCAGCTAGGAGGCAACAATTGGAGCGTCATCTGCAAGCCTCCTGCCTAGTTCGATCAAGCTCAAAGGCTTCAGCCATGCGAGGGCTGTAACTCGCACGTGGCGCTAGCCAAACAGACTCAAGCTTCCACAAAACATCCTCGGCTACAGCTAATTCTGGAGCCAAGTCTTCGTGAATCCCGAGGCAGTTTCCTATGTTCTGGGTGTCGATAATGCTGTGCCGTGTGGAGTCGTTATTTTCCGCTTGCAACAAGTCCGCGTGAGTTTCCTCTTCCTGCCAAATCCCGCAAGATAGAGTAGTCTTTCGGCGCAAAGGTACGACATTTGCATTAGGTTGGACGTTTGCCGTTAATCCTAGGATGGCCCGGAGCCGAGTGGTTATATCGCATTGAGGCTCTTGTCACCTTTGAAGGATATTTCGCATCCTGGGAAAAGAGTCGAACAATGCCTTTGGGGCTTCCACCTAAACCGAACACAGAACGCCGAGCTGACTTGTTGCTACAATCAACCCCGTTCAAGTCGAAACAGCAACGGTGAAGAACTGGCATGAAGATCTGCCAGCCTGCAGCATGGAGCGCAGAGCTCTCGACTTTGTACCGAGGCTTCCGGTCATCTGAAGAAGAGAACTCCGGCGCCACAAATGCTCCACTGTTTCCTAGTTTGGTGTCACCCACTCGCGCTCGAGCTCTTGTGTATCGGTCGCAAGGCGGTTCTGACCATGACAGTACCAGTACCAGTACCAGTACCAGTACCAGTACCAGCCACCCGCCTACGGCGCCTTGCGGTAGGCGAATGCTTGCAAGTCCCTAGACCTCCGAGTCGTGAACATAATCGGACGTGAGGGAGATACGGTGGAGCGGACCGGTGGCGTTCACATGAACACATTCCCAAACGCAAGGCCCAGGCCACGTTCGACGAGCCAAGCTTCCAGCGCCTTCATGTCGCTACGGTTCGCCCTTTCGCCTCGTCGCTCACCGACCGTCTCGGTGATCTCTTCCATGCCACCAAATACTCGCGACAGGTTCGCATCAGTTTGACGGTAGCGCTCGCTTACTTTCTTGTGCTGGGAAGGAATGTCGCCCCAGCTGTCGGTCTTGATGAACTTCATGAAGTCGTCGATGGCTGTTGAGCCGCCTTCAAGACAAAGGATGCCTGGCTTCCCGGCCATCAGGAAACCTGATAGGCCATAGGCCGGCGCAAAGTTCACCAGGTCGTCGCGCTTTGCTCTTGTGCTAATCGATGGGAAGTAGAACCAGGCTCGGACCAATGGTGCGGCTTTGTCGAAGAGACTGTTGGACTCTGCGCAAGATCGGTTCGATTGAGCTGAAAACTCCAACGCAGCCTCTTTGACATGCTCAATCACAGTCAAGACATCTTCGTCAGGGATGCTCATATTGAGCTGTGCCACTTGGGTCTTGCTCATCCATGGCGGTTGCTGTACTCTGGCCTTGATAGCTGGAGCGTCCATGTCTGAACTAGCCTCTCCTGAAGTCAAGGGCACTGTAAGACTAAGCTGTAGAGGTCTCGGTTCATCTCCCTGGACGCTGTCTGAGTCGGCCAGATCTAGGTCGAGCATTATGTTTAGGTAGGGCTCGATGTTTCGTGGTAGACCTTCCCCTTTCTCGTCATCACACCAGGTCCTCAATGTCTCTATCAAGTCGAGAGACGCAGGATCGATGTGTACTGCATCATCGTGTGCATACATAGCCATCAGCAAGTCAATTTGTCCGAGCTGCATGGCCATCAGTTCCTTGGGCAGAACATTTTGGTCGGCCATTGCAGTGGAGGAGACCTGTAAGATCCTAATTCGTCCGAGGAGGGCAGACAGGTTGATATTTTTGACTTTGTCGCGTGGCAGTTGGCTTCCTTGCTTGCGTTGCAACTTGACTTGGGAGAAAGGAAAGTCTTTGACGGAGAAGCCGAGATCGGTGCGATACTTCACCGTGCTCGGCATCGATATGAATCAGCTTCTTGAAGGCTTCCAAATGATAGGACAGAGACAACACATTGTTGCAACAGGCCAAATCTAGAACAATATCCTATTCTCAAAAGTTCCTGTCAATTAGAACATCATTCAGGTCGCAGTGTTTCTCAGTGCCTGAGACGTCACCGATGAAAGAAAAGCGTGTTCTTGTTGTTTAGAACAATTCGGAGCTCCAGATCTCGAGAAACGTCATGTGAAAACAATATTGGATTGAACCTGCGCAAGCGAAACGATACCGAAGCCAGCTATTACAAGGTGCTGTCAGCTCTACTTATCCATGTTCCGGCAAAGTCGATTACTGATCAGATCTCGAACATTGTATCTTCGGCCGCAACACCAACCCTAACCCTCGATATCAGAGGCAGTGACACTGCCTAAGTTATCTATCTTATTCTATGGTTCGCTAAACATACCTCAACTGTTCTGTCGGTGGGAATCACTAGTGTCTCCTATCTTCCATCATCAAATCTATATCAATATTATATCATTAGTAATATTTCCATGATGCAGTGTATTCCCGCTCCCGCTGTTGTCACTATACCTACCCACCTGTCAGGTGACAGATCAAACGAAACAGACCACAGCCAACGCCATTGGACTTCTGCCTCCGTATATTTTGCCCCGAGAAGCCACTTCTATCGGTATACCCCACCCACCTCGGTAATCAGCATGGAGGAGAGAGCATCAATTCTGCCTTGCGGATTGGTATACGAGTGCTCTTCGTTACAGGACTGTGATTACTGATCTCAATGCGATGATTTGAGATGCAAAGAGCGATGACAATGCGGCAGTGAGCGTCGCAGAATATAGTTGTTCTTGTCTGTAAGCATCGGGAGACAGCCGCCGATATCTCGGAGACGATTGCATCAGCAACAATGTTTACCAAGCATGATTTCACATGACGCAGGTGAGAAGTACAGTTACATCGGTCTACACATATAAATGCCAAATACACATCTTTCTTTCCAAAGATCGAAGAGTACAAATCATAGCCTCCGTTACTCCGTGGTCACTCTGGTGTCCCCTCTTCACAACATCAAGATCAAGTCGGACCTGAACTCAATAAATGCCCATAAGAGCATCAGTGCCCCGCCTAATCCCAAACCTTTCTCCGATCCCTCGCCACATCACTAAAACGCCTGCATTTGCTGCAAGATCACAAAAGATCCAGCTCGCAAAGATGACAACAGCTACTTTCAAGCACATTGACGTGGCCTCGAGCACATCGGCGAAGCCATGGAGCAAAGTCGACGGTCCAGGAATGTCTTTTGAAATGAAAGATCACGAGCGACCAGTCCACAACATCCGCGAACACCAAGCAAGCTTCACGACCGACAACTCTGGATTCGCTGTCTACAACACACCCGCGAAGGAGAAGCTTTTCACAGACGATGCCGCGGTCCGCAATGGCTACTATCAAGAAGTAGAAGACATGCTCCGTCAACGCCTCCCCGGCGTCAAGAAAGTCCACATTTTCGACCATACGATCCGACGCAGAGTCAAGGATGCGCCTCGCCAGCCCGTGCAACAAGTCCACGTCGACCAGACGCCTGGTGCAGCAGAAGTCCGCGTGCGGCGCCACCTCCCTCCTGACGAGGCAGAGCAGCTCCTCAAGGGCCGCTACCAGATCATCAACGTGTGGCGACCGATCGAGAACCCAGCCTCAGACATGCCGCTCGCGGTCATCGACTGGCGCTCAACATCGCCCGGCGACTTTATTCCTGTCGACTTGATGTACCCTGCTCGCGCCGACAGCGCAATGGACGACGACGACCGCGGAAAAGAGAAGCTGCCGGACCAGCAAAAATACAACTCGACCGAAGGGTACGAAGTCCGAGGCGAGACGCTGGGGGTCGCCCCGAGCGACAACCATAAGTTTTATTACATGAAGGACATGACGCCTGACGAGGTCATGTTGCTCAAATGCTTTGACAGCTGGGGAGATGGGATGCCGAACGGCAAGAACGGGCTGGCTGTGCGGACGCCGCATACGGCTTTCCTTGACCCGAATACTCCCGAGGGCGCGCCTGGGAGGCAGAGTATTGAGGTGAGGTGTTTGGTGTTTTACGAGTAATGTTGAGATGATTCCTAGCCGATAGTCGTGAGAGATCTATGAAAGTCGGTCATTCAACATCACTTTGAGAGCCGAGAGATATCTCCAGTTGCCGTCTTCCTTTGTTGTAGAAGGTATGCGAATCATCTGGCTGTAGAATCGGCCATTCTCCTTACAAACTTTAGTCTGAGTTTAAGATAAGAAGCAGCTCTAATTCACAGCTAGGGTTAGGGTTATCTCGCCACTGCCAATTTTCTCATTGGCCCAAGTTGTCCGGATGTCGAAGAGTGACGGCTGTGACTACGATGTTGTTGTTGTTGTTCTTCTTCTTCAGATGCGCTACATGTTATCTCCAATCAGAGTCGGATGACGTGATTCTCGACACGACAAGGGCTGTTTCACGCATATGCGTTGGGTAGAGTAGGCCTGGCTCATGCGTGATGCCGAGCATCTTAGTGGAGCCAAAGGAGAGAGCTTAAAAGTTGTGTCGAGCGGCAACGTCGATCGGCGGATTAAAGGCTCGCTTGATGACAAACAGTTCGCATTCATCCACACCTGACATACTGTATAAAACCTTAGTTATCAATTTGTACCGTTGCATTCCTGCGTCGTATACCCATTCCACCAAGCTGCGTGGATATTCTTTGCTGCATACTGTTCACACCGTTCTAGAGAATACATGTGCTTGCAGCCACTACTCCACTAGCGGCTCTGTACGGTCTGGGCAGTGTCATAATGCTGAACGATGTTGCGCGTCCTCCGCACGCTCACGGAGACTCCGCTGCCCTCGCCCTGACTGCTTCGGTTTGCTGGCAGGGAACATCAGCGGTGGATTGGCGGGCGTGGAGGTCTGGGGCCGTTTTGTTATTATGGGACCCACGCCGTCGCGGTAGCAATCGCAATCATGAGTACAAGGGTTGACTTGCCATCTCCCCTGTCAACCTTTGCACCACTTTAGGGGCGCAGTCAGAGACATCCACCATGGAAGATAGCTACACTTCCATCGCCCGGATGTGATCTCTGTGCAGCTTTCTGGAGCTCCGAGCCGCACGCTGGTTTCTTTTCGTTCGAGACTTTTTGCATTCCAGGAGCATCGCGGCGTCAACGCCTTCTCCGGCTGGGAGACCTCAGCTGTCTTGATATTGTTTTTTTTTTCTTTTCTCTCGAACCTCAATAATGGAAAGCACGGTCCGGAAGACCAGGTGGTGGCGAATGCCTTCGGTAGCTGAAGGCGCCATTGGATACCTGGTGGCTCTACTTCTGGCATTCTCCTTCCGACATGTTGTTCTTGGTAAGATCTTGGCCTCAACCTCAGCATTCCAACGCAAGCTAACAAAGCAACCCTAGAAAGAGACGACCCGTACAAGTGCAAAGCCCTCATGACTGAGGGCGTATGGTATCACTCTCACACCTGGCTGGCTCCAGGGTGCGTGTCCGAGCCGTACGGCGCGGAAGAGATTAATAGTTGCTTCAACCACAGGCGCGTGGTTATCGCCGGAGATGAATCCGTCCAGGGACTCTTCTGGTCAATTGGCATTGCAGTCGATGGGAGAGTGAAGAGGCAAGGACCTGTCAAGAGTAATCTGCATTACGGCAACCCGAATTTTGACTTGCAGTATATTTACGATCCAGGTCTCAATGGCTCCGAAACGCTTGCCACGCTTGAGGCATACCGTGATAGGAAGCCGGAGAGCCCCTCGTTGATGGTCGTTGGCACCGGCAGATGGCACGCAGCGAATGATGCGGTGGAAGAGTTCGCCGGCGCTATCGATCGAGTGGCTGGTATTGCTCACTCGTCAGATACTCGCATCAATCTTGGGAACATGCCCTTGTCTGGAAGAGACGGACCAGGAGATCTCCTCCTCTTTGCCCCTTTACAACAACCTCATAGCGACCACCCCGAGACCGACCCAAAACTCGCCTCCTACCGACAGATAAACGCCCATCTTCAGCAGCGCTACGACGAAGGCGCAATTGACGTAGCTTGGGCGTTCCTCCAGATGACAGAAGGACGTCGAGACAAGCTGATCAAAGACGGCCCTGCCATCAAAGACGAGGTCTCTCGCAAACAAGCCGAAGTCATCCTTGCTTTAAGATGTAACGCCAAGATAGCAGCCAAAGGGCATTTCCCCAACACACGGACCTGCTGCGCGAACTGGAGGACACCAAACTGGGTGCAAACGAGCTTCCTGACCTTGGCCCTGGCGGTTTTGCCATCTCTTGTTATGCTGGACCTGATCAGACCTGTCTTTAGTGACAACGCACGTCCGGTCCTTCGAGCCTTTTCTGGATTCACCGCCATGATCGCACTGCAATACGCTTCAGACCGGACGCACCTGCTCGAGCAAGTGAAAAGACTGGACTTGGTAGACCACAACCTCAAGGGAATGCTGTTACTAATCGGAGTTGTTGGCATCGTGTCGATAAGACGCAGCAAGCCCTCGAAGAAACCAGGGCTAGGCGAAAAGGCTCCAAATCAACCTTTCCTCTCCCGAGACCAGACCAACGAATGGAAGGGCTGGATGCAAGCTCTGATTATCACATACCACTACAACAGGGCCTGGACAGCACTCTGGTTCTGGGAGGTCATTCGCCTGGCCGTATCCTCCTACCTGTTCCTCACCGGCTTCGGACACACCTTGTTCTTCCTGCAAAAAGAAGACTACTCTTTCCGCCGAGTCGCAGGCGTAATGATCCGCACGAACCTCCTGCCAGTCACTCTATCCTACGTGATGCGCACGCGCTGGCTACTGTACTACTACATGCCGCTCTCAACCTTCTGGTTCCTCGTCGTCTACGCCACCCTAGCGATCGCACCAGGCTTGAACAAGAACAAGCTGACGCTAGTCTGCAAAGTCATCGCCTCGGCTACTCTCGTCCGGACGTTCATCACGACGCATGACCTTCCCGAAACATTTGTACGCCTCCTCGCGCTGACGTTCCGAATGTCCTTCGACGCCCGCGCCTTTTTCGACTACCGCGTGCGGATCGACGAGTACATCGTCTACGTCGGCATGCTGAGCGCCATCCTCTACCTCTGGCTTAAAGACATCCTCCAATCTGACAGGCGGCACGACAAGCCCACCGAAATCATGCGCCGACTGTTCCCCGTGCTCAAAACCCTCACCATAGCCCTCGCAGCCCTCACCCTCGTCTACTTCTGGCACCAAGTCGGCCTAAACTTCACCAAGACCGCCGACTGGACCAAATGGCAGCCGATCCTAGGTCCGATCCCAGTCCTCTGCTTCATCGTGCTGCGCAACGCACACCCAACGCTGCGCAACTACCACTCGGCAGCGTTCGCGTGGCTGGGGCGCTACTCGGGTGAAATGTACACGATGCAGAACCACATTTGGCTTGCGGGTGACCAGGAAGCCGTGCTGCGGTCTGGGTTCTTCCGCGGAGACGGCACGCTGCGGAATGATCGGTGGCGGGACCTGGTGGTCCTTACGCCGTTGTACCTGATTGCTTGCTGTGTGATTGGCGACGCGACGGGGGTAATTGCGAACTGGTTCTTGGAGGAGGACAAAGAAGAGGCCGCGGCGACCGCCACCGCTCCAGAGCGGCGGAAGCAGCGAGGCCATGCTCGAGCGGCGTCGGGGTCGGCGGTAGAGATGGGGTTGTTGGCTGGCGAGAATGTTACTTTCGACGACGAAGAATGCAACTCGGAGAAACGTGGGCACCGAGAATCGTCTCCTGGACTCTTGTGGCGGATAAGGGGGATCTGGCCCGGGACTGTAAGGGGCAGAGCGGTGCTTACACTTGCTGTAATGTGGGCTATGAATCTGGTGAGTTGTGAAGACATACCTACCTTTATTTGTGCGAATGCTAACCTGTGGCCTAGACATATACGTGAGCAGATAGTTAGCATATCTCTAACGGATCTTCGAATGTAGCTATTCGGATTTAATTGATTCCCTGCTCGATCTTCCAGATATGGTGCCTTTTCAGTGATATGACCATGTAGGTATAATCAGCTCGATCGGTATACTATGTGAGAGACGCCAGTGGAACTAGTTGATGCATGAAGATGTTGTTTTGATCCGTTACTACTTGCTTCTGTCGGCATGGTTGGTGGTGCCATCGCACCCATGCCATCCGATTCTCCAACATTGTCGTTGTCATCTACAACCGGTGTACACATGTCTCGTTCATCTTGATCACGGTAGGAAATTGCAATCTTGTCGCGTTAACAAGCCAATGGAGTAATGCTGCCGCCACTTTTTCCATCTAGCGCCTGCCACCGCTCGTGCTCGAACTTCGACCCAGATCTATACTGCTGCGCAAGCTATCCATGCTCGGACGAAGAGAGCTCGAGCTCGAGCGTCTCCGGCGTTGGCGTTCTTCTTCGGGGTCTTTCGGTGATAGGCCGCTGGCGCGGGCGAAGAGATTCAAGACGTCAGTCAAGCTGACCACACCAGTGAGACGGCCGCTCATGTTCTGTCCTGGCAAGACTGCAGCACTGACGGCAGCGCCTGGGCCAATGCCTGCTATCGACGCACCGGGCGAACTGTGTGTGGGATCATCAAGAGCGTAGGGCCGTGACTGGGCATGTTGTGAGTTGGAGAGATGAGCTGTGGGTTGGAAGCCTGGGCTGGGCGGGACAGAGCCGGCGGGAGATGGGCTGTCGACAATCCACATGCGATGGGAGCGTGTTGCGACGAGTTTCGCTACGGTGTGGGCGAGAGTGCTGATAGGCGTCACGTGGAAGACTGGATACGAGTCCTGGCCGTCGTTCAGGCCGCGCTCAGAGAGGATGATTGAGATGAAGTGTATGCACGTATCGGTGAGCAGTGGGATGGATGAGCTGTCCGTGAGCAGCTGCATGGAGCATGTCAACGGTCGTCACTTACGAGAGAGCGGTAAATGCAAGCTTACCTTTACGTCAACGTGGCTGATGTTGCCGACTACGTTCTTTTGATTGTCAAGCACTGGTAAACTGGTGATGCCTTCGTCGTGCATGAGCAGTAGGGCGTCCTTCAGCGGTCGGTCTCCGTTGATGTACACGACTTCCTTGGCGCCAGCTCTGAGGTCGCGCAACGTTCGAGAGTACAAGGCTTCGGTCGCCGAGAAGTTCTGGTGGTTCTCCCAGAAGAACCTCACCAAGCGCAGCTGGCTGACGATTCCTACAACTTCTGATGTACCCTCCTTACAGATGATCAGTCGGTGCGAGCCGCCGCCCAGCACTTCCATTGCCTGGGTAAGGTCTGCGGTGTGAGGGAGGAAAGCGGGCATTTCGCGAGCTCCAAGATGGTCAAGCAGGTCAGCCAGTGGGATGGCTTCGCCGCTCCGAGCTCGGTTTGCGAGCTGCTGGGCACTATCGTCGGGCAGAGCGAGGCCGAGCACCAACAACAGGTACGCATTGAGATCTGAGTAATCAAAAGTCGCAACTGCAGTTTTGGTCTTGGTTGACTCGCGCACCAGGATCAAGTTTGGAGCTCCAGACTTGACCAGCAGCTTTGTGGTATCCTCTATGCTTGTGTCCAGCTGCACGAACCGCACTTCTACAGGCTCGATAATCTCATTGACTTGGATGTTCCGCCAGTCACGTCCCCGGAAGCGAACGTCGTCGCCGTTGGTCTTGGAGGGTGGATTCATGAGGAGTTCGGCTAGGGCAGAGCCCGAGAAGGAAGGCTGTCGCTGAGCTCGTGGGGAGTGCGGATAGTTGCGCACGTCGGCGTAGCTGGAGCGGTGTGAGACGGCGGGCGAGTGGGAAGAGTCTTTGCGAGGAGTGCTGATCGGGCTGTTTATGGTGCTGCTAATGGCTGAGGAGGAAGCTGTGGTTTGCGTCGTCGACCTAAGCAATGGAGACGGCCGGTTATTACGCGTCGAGCTCGACTGCGACTGCGGCTCGCCCGATGACGAAGCAGGCCTCGGGCTCGGGATTGCTGCCTGACTGGGCTGTGCCATTGGACACGGAAGGAGCGATAGGCTCGTGACCTGGCGGTGAAGTGAAATAATGGATGAGACGAGCTTACTCCAAGCCCGGTAGCACTGAGACTGACGAGGGCGACGAGCACAGAGTTGAGAATGCTATCGCGGCGTGCACATCACATGCCACTAAGAAACAAGCTGCTGCAGCAGGGAACTAGAGGTGATCGTCGCCGTCGCCAAGTGCCAGCTAACTACCTTTAGTTCACCCCGCTACTGTGGGTAGGTATATTATCATTATCATTATTCACAGTCCATGTACCTACCTATCCAACAGTCAATTCAAATGCCATAGTGTACATGTTATAGTGTTACAAGCTCTACCTCCGAATCGAGCGCAATATCAGCTCAACCGAGCAGACATCAACACTTTTAGCTGTGCTTGGAAGCATCACATTTCACAAGCCAACAAACGACAAGGGTCCTTCCACGTGCTTGCTTGCAATACCTGATCCTTGGTACTGCGGTGTCTCGAAACAGCCTTGCTGACAAAAGGTGCATCGTTTGACTCCAAGATCTGACTGACTTCGCGTCGTCCTTGCCCTCACTGTCCCTAAACTCAAACACATCAGCGGTTGATTAGTAACATCTTGTGACTCCTCGGCTGAAGTGCTTCCTCATTGATCTTGAATCTTGAACCCAGCAGAAACAGACACATTCCTGCGGATCTGCTCGTCTCGTGGAGGTACTGCCTACCTGTACTGAAAGAGTACTTCGCAGCTACCGACCGACCAAAGAGAGAACACACTCAACAAACACCAGCAAAACTTACCCAAAATGTCACTCCCCGAAGTCTACCGCCTCGCTCACACAGCAGAATGCCGCCTCCAAATGGCCGCCAACGCCAAAGAACGCGACCTGCGTTTCGTGGTCGGCCACCTCATGCACTACGAGTCACTCCGCCTCCGCATCGTCGAGATCGAACACGACATCAGCAAATCCGACCGAGCCCGCGCCGTGCAATTCCAAGGGACCGGCGAGCTCAAAAAGAAACCATCCACATCCAAACTCGGACGCAAATCACCTCCCCCGCCACCTTCATCATTGCTATTACCAGATGACGGCCACATTCCCGGCCTCGACGATGACGAGGAGGAGAACGAACTTTCCGACAGCGCATCCGACGACCAAGACGCAGACGATGATGATCTTGGACTCACGCGTTTCCCGTCCGGAAGCGCGAGGCCGCCACCACTGGAGCCTGACGAGGGCGATGAGGTGGACGAGTATGCCGATGAGCCTGTCTCGCCTGAAGAGCCCGATCAGGCTTCTATCGAGCGGGCGATGAAAGGCGAGAGCAACGAGCTTCTTGCTGCTTACTACAACCGCACCAGGAAGTGTAGCTGTCATGGCAAGACTGATGCGGAGAGTTTCGGTCGTGTCTGGGAGCTGCCGGCTGGGGAGGGCGATAGACAGGGTATTACGCGCGTTGTGGCAGAAGTCAGTGTGCAAGCGTAAGAATGTTGCTGTTGCACTGAGATTTGACGAGGTTGGGGTTATGGGAACTATGAATTTGATGAGACTGGATGTTTAACATGACAGCATGGGAAACAAGGAAATAGAAGCTCGTGTGCAGTCTTCTGCCAGGATTGGACGGTCTTTGTACTGCTACCAAGGCTGGTCCGAGGACGACTGAACGCCGTGCCGGTGAGAGATGCTTTACGCATGGTGAGTGAACAACACGCGAATGCGTTCAAGCAGTCAGTGACGCTGGGCACTACACAAATGCAGAATAGGTCATAGACACCGAGCCAACATGACAAGGCTTCAGACAGAATGATACCACAATGCAAATTTTCATATTGATGTCTCTCTTTCCCACCTCGACGATACCACTTTCGAAGACGACAGAGGTACTCAAACGCAGCTGCAGAACGACTAGCTTTCTAGTCAGCTAGATGGCAATGGGTTCGGAATGCCACTCACGACGCATGCGTGGGCAATCCCATAGGCCGCGACTGACCAAATGAGATGTTTGTAGCACAGTATGACTTAGGAGAGATTCCTTTCTGGGATTCTCTCGGCCTCGATCTCGATAGCGAGCGACTGTTGGATGGGTACAAGAACACCATTTCTAGTCGAGCAGACCGGGGCTTGTGTGCTTCATCTGGTGAGCAGTATCGCGCGAAATGCATCTTGCACGTGTCAACAGCAACATGACCCAATCACGCACCACGGCATGAGGTCTACACACACCTTGCACATGGTACGCAATTAGAGATTCAACTTCACCATCAGTTGTTTTTGGAGATGGCCTCTAAGCGACTCTGGCAGTGACTCTGGCAATTGATGCTGTCATTGGTATCAGGCCTCAAGAGGCATCTTGTGTGCTTGACTGGACGGTTCCCACATGCTCTTGCTCTTTCGTGTCTCTGAGGTTTGATTCGCCAGCGCGCAGTCCTTAACTAGTCGAGTTGCTGTATCGCCAGCCACCAGCCACGCCACCTCCATCGGGATGCGCATAAATTGAATGTCGTACGTGGATGGTGTATGTATGCGCGAGTCGAATCGCGCTGTAGAACCCAGCTGCGAGAACGGAGTTGGAGACGCGCCAAGGGTTCGCCTGTTATCGTGGGTTCGCCTGTCCCGAATAGGAAGCCATTGGCGGCGTATCGACATATCACGTAATTGCTCCTCGCTCCTCATCTTGCGCTGGGCTTTTAGAAGTCTCTCAATCCCTCGTTGTGACTCTCTATAATCAACCGTAGTAGTGACTCTTGACAAGAAAGAAACGACTGGAATACGCAGAAACGGCTTGCCTGGACCAATAATCCCGCGCGACTTCTGCCATCTCTAGGAAAGCGGCGAATCACAACACATCCCCTGGTGGGATACACGCGCACACACATACACATCGCAATGGCGCAAGCACTGGAAGAGGCCAACGTCGGCCTGAACGAGACCTTCAAAGACCTCTTCTCCGGCGCCGTCGGCGGAATCGCCCAAGTTCTCATCGGCCAGCCCTTCGACATCATCAAAGTCCGCCTGCAGACAACCTCGGACTACAAAGGCGCCGCAGACTGCGCCACCCAGATTCTCAAGAAAGAAGGCCCCTCTGCCTTCTATAAAGGAACTCTCACACCTCTCATCGGAATCGGTGCCTGTGTATCTGTCCAATTCGGCGCTTACAACTATGCCCGCCGCGCCTTCGAGTCCCAGAACACCGCAGCCGGCGGAAAACCCATGAGCTATGGCCAGTACTACCTCGCCGGCGCCTTCGCGGGTCTTTCAAACACATTCCTCTCCAGCCCGATTGAGCACATCCGCATCCGCCTGCAAACGCAACCGCACGGCGCCGGACGCCTGTACGCAGGCCCGCTGGACTGCATTTCCAAGCTGAGCAAATCACCCAGCGTGGCAAAAGGCCTCTACCGCGGCACGTCCGTCACCCTGATGCGTGAAGCGCAAGCCTACGGCTGCTGGTTCCTGGCCTTCGAGTACATGATGAACTCGGACGCGGCGCGCAACAACATCGCGCGCAGCGAGATCCCGACGTGGAAGATTGCTGGTTACGGTGCACTCGCCGGTGAGGCGCTGTGGCTCAGCTCGTACCCGTTGGACGTCATCAAGTCGAAGATGCAGACTGACGGTTTCGGCGATAAGCAGAGGTACAAGAGCATGCGCGATGCTTTTGCGCAGACTTTCAGGCAGGAGGGTCTTGCTGGGTTCTGGAGGGGCGTGGGGCCTACGTTGCTGAGGGCTGCGCCGGTGAGCGCGGGCACGTTTGCTACGGTGGAGTTGACAATGAAGGCGCTTAGCTAGATGCATGGCGAGCTTTGTAGATAGTAATCGAGACTGGGGAAAGACCGCTTTTCGTGCGGCGAACACGGATCGTGACATCTCCCCATTGATATCAGCATCAACCTCAAATTGAAAGATATCACAAACAATTACAAATATCCTACCCTCTCAAAAAAAAAAATACGGAAGGAAGAAAAAACGTCTAAGAAAGATACGCTTGTCGCCGTAACGACTTGTGCCTCTTCATCCCAGCTTCCTTATCTTCGCCCACCACGCTCATCTCCTTGTCATGGTAAAGGTGCTGTACACTTGTAGCAGCAGTAGAGCGATCGCTTCGTGAGCCACTACCACCACTTCCCCCACCCACCGGTTCGTACGCGTCCTTGCGCACCGACCTCGATCTGCCCGTCGACGAAGTCTCTGAATCTTTCCTAGCCTCCACGCACATCTCCTTGTCATCTTTGTACCGGTGCATACTCGGCACCTCGTTCTCGTCGCCTTCAAGGCCGTGATCTGTGTCATGTTGTTGGTCGAGATCGTAGTGCTGAACCCAGAAACTTGCGATCATGGCCGCGGCCGCAACGACTGCCGTCATGATGTAAAGAGACTGAAGTGTTTTGGTGTAAGAAGCGCGCAAAGCGTCGCGCTCGGCGCTGGGGGCTGCGTCTTTCATCCAGTGCACGAGGGCCGTGGCGTCGGCTGCGAGGTTTTTGGCGCGGTCGGCGAACATGGTGTGTTTGGAAAGATTGGCTTCGAGGCGGCTAGTGTGTGGTGTTAGTCTCGTGGAATAGACGGACTGATGACTAGTCGTTGAGTCGGGATTTACCTTTGGAAGATGTTGCCGCCGATGGCAATACCTAAAGTTTGACCGAGTCCACGGAAGAAAGAAAACATCGAAACGGCGAAAGCCAAGTTTTTGGGGTGGGAGGCTGCTTGAAGTTGTGTTTGCAGTGCAGGGAAGAGCCTGAGTTGAATGGTCAGCTATGATTACGAGATCGATATGGTACTTGCAGAGCACTTACATGCCAAGACCGACGCCGACGATCAAGTCTGTGAGTATGACTTGAGTGAGTTGCGTTTCAGAGTCAATGGCGCAAAGGAACGCCACTCCGAGAGTCGTCAGTCCCCATCCGCCCCAGACCGCCCAACGGAACTTGCCCGTCTTGCTGATGGCGACGCCAGTGACGATAGCCATTGGAGCCACGGTAAAGGTAGCGGGAAAGAGAGCGACACCAGCGAGGATCGGGCTGTATCCTCGGACGCCTTCGAAGTAGAGAGGTTGGTAGTAGAGAAGCACCCACAGCGTCATACCGTGGAGCGCTGTGGTGATGTAAGCGATGTTCGTGGTCCTGTTCGAAAAGACGACAAAGCGCAAGACCGGCTGCGTTGCAAAGCGAAGTTCGTAGAATCCAGTGAGGACGAGGCCGATTATCCCAGCACCAAGTGGGACCGTGACTCTCCAGCTCAGCCATTCGTATTGGACGCCGCCCCAGCTGATGGGAATCAGAATGGCAATCATACTGCCCACGAACATGAAGGAACCGAGCCAGTCGGCTTGCTTCAGTTTGGTCATTAGTGGGAACGACGGAGTTTTGAGTCGGATGAAAAAGTAAACCATGACGATGCTGACGGCGATGAACGGCACATTGAGCCAGAAGATCCAGCGCCAAAGGCTGGGGGCTGCGAAGGCGCCACCAATGATGGGCCCGGAAACACTCCCAAGCGCCCAGACAGCACCAAGCACGCCAACCCAGTTGCCACGATTACGCAGAGGCACAAGGTCAGTGATGAGGACGTTGGTCAGGGCGATGATTCCGCTGCCGCCAGCTCCTTGCACGGTCCGACCAATGAGCATCAAAGTCATGTCTTGTGCCAACGCGCAGACAATAGTACCGACGAGAAACAAGACGACCGCAAGGAGACACAGCAATTTGCGACCAAAGATATGGCTGAAACCTGCGTAGACGGGCTGAAAGACGGTGCAAGACAGCAAGAACGCCGTGCCGGACCAGAAGGCTTCTATAGCAGTTCCGTCCAGCTCGTCTGCCATGACTGGCAGAGCCACCGAAATTGAGGTGCCATCGAGAGCAACGACCAGCGACAAAGCGGCCAGTGCGGAAAAGGCGAGGTAGAACTTGAGGCCAGGCTTGAATGCAGCCGGCGAAGTTTTGTCCAGCTCCGCAGATCCTGGACGCCAAGGGTCGATGCTGCTATTGCGGTAGGCGTCTGCGATGAAGTCGGCGGGATATGAACTTTGCCTCAGCCTGGAAGGCGCGGGTCTTCGTGGGACATCGCGGTCGCCGGGAGTGTGTGTGTTGGCCAGTAACTTTCGGTCGGCTTCGGAGAGGATGGAAAAGTCGAAGTGAGAGTAGTGAACCGAGGGGTTCAGCACGGAGAATCGGTTCATCTGAGCGAATGGAATGCGAGTACGCAGAGGCCGGCGCCGGCGCGAGCTCTATGTAGATGCTGTCGAGAATGGAAGTAAAAGTTTCGAGGAGAGTTCAAGGAGTAGATCCTCGCCTGGAGGATTAAACAAGCGTGGCAGAGAAGCAAAGAGAAGGAACCGGTCCAAGGAACATGGATGGGAGGGGGAGAAGATGGGAGGGGGAGAAGAAGGAAGATGGCGGAGAAGAGAAGACAGGGTAGATTGAAGGCCCATAACCTACCGTAATACTGGCCAGGAAGTCATGATGACTTTGTTGCGCGGGCTGGCCAGATTCGAAGCACGTACGGCTTACATCAGTGGCTCTCAACGGCTGTGGGTATGATAGATTTTGGCAGGTGCATGGTGAAACGAGAGGTGATGTTAAGGCACACGTGACCGAGGTGAGTGATGTGAGCGACATGAGGGCAGGACTCGAAGGAGTGGAGTGGAGTGAGGTCGTGAAACCAGATTGCCACCTTGGTGCTTGTAGGATGAAGGAAGCACGGGGTCTTGAGATATCCAAGCCCTCTAATTGTAAATCCCCCAGAGTTGAGCCGGTCGCCGGGCCGGAGGATCTTCAGTCAAAACTCCCCAGTCCAGCTTCGTCCCAAGAGTCTTTTCCCGTGCGACCGACACCTTGGACCAAGGACCTCTACACATGCGAAATCACATCACAGCCATGCTGCATTTGTGCATTGTCCGACAACGCTTGAACTGAGCTCCCTCACTCGCTCCTGTCATGCCCTTCCTACACCAGGGATCGTTCGTTTCACCTCGACCCAGCTCTCGCCCTACCGTCTTGCCCGCTATGGCCATAATGGCCCTGAGCCTTCCTGTGCTGTAACCGCGCTGCTGTCTCGAGTCTCTTCGGAAATCAGCCACATCGGAGTAAATTCTGCTGTATATCGATGCCGACTGTCTGATCTTGAACCATAGCGTCATGTTTCTGCCGCGGAGGGTTCATCTCGCGTGGTCGTTGGACTTATGGTGATCAGTAGTATAAGGCTGTGAACACCCGTTCAAGGTCTTGCATCAAGTACAGTACCTTTCTTACATTCTTTTCGTATCTTCACGCTGCTGGTCGGTGAGCTTTCTGTTTGACCATCACGTCGCCGGCCGACTGCCCACTTCTTTTCTCCATTTTCATCGCAGGTCGATTATCCCATTGCTTACCTAGCCACGTCTCACCGATCTATTCGAAGCCAACATGAGTTACATCGCGATAAATTCCAACGGACCGACCTACGAGCACCCCATTGTCGAGCAGAATGCCGAGCATTACCTACGACCGGTAATCGTCAAGTATAGGAAAGTCAAGGGGAAGCGAGGCTGGCTCCTCCGCCGAGTCGGCCGTTACCTCGGAGCACCCGACACCCCAGAAGGCATGGCCCACGCCGCTCTGATGGTCGGCGATTATGTGCACGAACTGCACACCGATGAAGCGAACCAGAAGTATCTGGTAGCGCAGCGTCTTACCGGCGACCAAATCTGGCCATCAACCGTCTCCGAATGGATCCAAGGCTACACCTCTATGAGCGACCAAGAGATTGCAGACATGGGTGGGTACTCTCCGCTAACGTGTGACATTAATTCGATGTGCTGACAGTCACACAGCAATGCGAGTGCAGTCCTGGATGCGCGGCCGCGAGCGCGGCAAGTACGACGTCCGCATGAACAACTGCCACCATTTCGTCAACGAGCTGGTCAACCGCGTCACAGTCGACACCGAACATGAACTGCATAGTGACGACGAAAGCACACGATGCAGCTCGCGCTGGACAGGCAGCTCGGCGACATTACAAGTGGACTTAGACCTAGACGAGAAGCCGTTCAAGCTCTCTCTGGAAATGCCCGAACCCACGTCAATACCCTTTCCGGAGAAGTAGAAATACTCCGAGCAGCCACTGGTTGGCTGGCACGATTGACGTCCTTGGGGATGGTAATGGATCGGTTTTCTTGGGATTTTTTCTTTTTGTTATATACCACTGCACTGCGCGGATTCTTTTCGACGCCGACGGGTCGGCTTTTCTTTCGGTTTTTTCTTTTGTCTACAACGAACATACTTATGCAGACACACGAACTCGAAATTGTTCGATAGCCTCTTTCTTTCAGGATCCTTATCGACTTTACGTGGATGGTGGCCTGGGGCGATTGAGATCAAGGAATTCTCGTTACACCTTTGCCCAGCAGTTCCTCAGAGAGTGTCTTATTTTCGGCTGATAGAATCCGAGTAACCGAGCAATCCGTTTAGTTTGGAGGATCATTTTATCGTTGGATTTCGCAGTCACTCGGATTTGTCACACGTACAATGACTATATCCCGGCTCGACTGTTTCGGCTTTTCCGATTTTTACTCTTTCCCTGCGTCCTTGTCGAGTTCACGCAATCCACATGTGCCCGCATGTGCCTGCCACGTTAGACTTGACGATCGACGAGTTGGATCACAAAGGCGTCATATCATACTCGGAAGAAGTGATTGCATCACCCGTAGATTGACAAGTACATCGACCGATTTTCTTGATCACCGACAGGCAACGCGCTTACACTAGACGCAAAAGGAAATCCTTCCAGGATGCGCAACGACATAGAACTCCAGGTTTTGGGGCAAATGCACTAAAGCGGCACCATCCATGTTTCAAAAATGAAGCTTCTCGCCCAAGGCGGCGGGCCGCAGATGTCAATCACAACGTCGTCTCAAAGCCGACAACGGCACAACGGGGGCAAGCCTTTAACACGTTTCACAACATGCAATCAGACTCATCAGCACAAACGCGATCCCGGATTCAGCTCAGCAGACTCTGGACGTCAGCCTTGGCTCGTGTGCGAATCTCGAAACGCCCGCTCGCGAATTGAGTCGAGGGCTGGAATAACACTGGCGTCGCGATTATTGCGGGCGTCTGCCACTATGACTGCCTGCCTTGACAGTCGCGACAGGGTTGATGCATCGAGTACCGTGTGCGGCAAGGTCAAACACTGGATACTTTGGCCCACGTTTTGAGCATCTGATCGTCTTCGTCGAACATCATAGGACGCCGGATGGGTACCTACCCTGAGGTGATTGCGTGGTTGCGTACCTACTCCCTGGACCAGGCTACAAAGTATCAAGCCCGCACTTTTGCAAGGGCCTGGTAGGATCCCTTACTTTCTAGTGTCACCTTTGCAGCAGCGCTGCTATTCCCTTCCTTTCCTTTCCTTCTTCATCGGCGCTGGCGCCGCTTCTAGACACAATAAAATGACTACGCTCTTACTTTCACGCGCTGCTCAAGCAGGCTGCACAAAAAACACTTGCCCGGCGTCGGCATCCATATGTATGCTTTTAGCGACCTCCCAAATGTGCATGCCGGACCAGTACTGATCATACATCTCAGATGGCTTCGCGCCTTCATTCGAGGCCACTGTCGCCTCCATCGGGGCGTTCGCAGTATCTACCATTGTCTACTACCACCAGTCTTTCATCTGGCCCAAATGGCGGTTCTATAGCCTCCTCATGGCATTTGGATGTTTGATGGAAGCAGCCGGTATGCTTCGCCAGCACATCAAGCAAGCCTGTGGAAAATCAAAAAGTCGCTGACGACAAGCACAGGATACGGTGGTCGACTGCTACTACACGACGATCCGTTCTCCAAATGGGGCTTCAAGATTAACGTGATCCTCCTCACAATCGCGCCAGCATTCCTCTCAGCTGGCTTGTACATAATGCTCAAGCGCCTGGTTGTCCTTTTCGGACCTCAATACTCACGCATCTCGCCAAACGCCTACGCCTACATCTTTGTCAGCGCAGACATTCTCTCCATCATCCTGCAAGGCGTCGGTGGCTCGATCTCGGCCGTGGCGACTGAGAAGACGTTCCTGGATCAGGGCGTGGACATCATGATCGCGGGACTGGTCTCGCAGGTGTTCACGCTGATGATCTTTGCGGGTTTGTGCGTGGATTTCGCCAGGCAGGTCAACAAGCATCATCACTTACTGCCCTTTGCTCGTCAGCAGCTCATGCGGTCTTGGCGGTTTAAACTCGTGACCGGCGCCATGGCGTTCGCGTTCTTGTGCATTCTCACTCGCTGTGCCTACCGTGTGGCGGAGTTGAGCCAGGGGTGGGGCAGCGAGTTGATGCGGAAGGAAGAAGACTTCATCATCATGGACACCGTGTTAGTAAACACCTTTCTCTTTCCATTTCTGGTTGACCTCGACAACCGTAATTCTCGAATGACATTCTCTAACACGTCCTGCAGAATGTGCGCTGCCGCCGCCATCAGTCTCAACATCTTCCACCCGGGGTACTCCTTACCGGAGCCCGAAGAAACCCACAACGATCGGAGCGAGCAGAAGCAGGCGCGAGAGAAGACCAAGGGGTACAGCATGATGAACGACGTCGACATCTTCCTGACCCCTCCGGCGCCAATGTCAATGAGAGCCACGACGAACACATGTCCCAGGTGTGCGTGCTGGGAAGATCGGCGAAGCTGGATCTGAGAGGAAGACCGGGCCACGATAATTGCGGTGCTGCAGCTCTGTCTCCTTGGGCATATTTACTCTCTTTCAACGATAACCATTATTTTGGATGGCTTTGACCCTTGTTCTCTTCTTGCAAAAGTTCAGGATTCTTCATGAGAAAGCTGGATGTGGTCCTTCGGGCATTCCAAGAAAAACTGACGTCTCCACGCGTTGGTCGCACCCGAAGTACGTCCTGACAGCTAAGGCCAACACGTCTTAGAACGACCAGCAACTTCCTACTATGGGGCTACGAAATAGCATGTGTGTGCCTTTCCAAGAAAAGTCCAAGCGCGAGATATACTTCTCCCGGCCATTCAATCACACTAAGAAACAGCACTTCCGTTTCGCCGTGGGACAGATGGTACCATCTTTTGAACGCGGTTTTGCAGGCCAATAACTACATAACTACGACCCCAATTCGAATCACGTCAAAGTGCCCCCTTCCCCCCAAGATGCAAGCTAGCCTTATTATGCTCACAAACACAAAGCACCTCACCACTCTTCTTATCCCTAAACTCACCCCTAATCGTAGCCAGTCTCTGGCCCATCTGCAGCACCTCACACCTCACCTCCACAGTCATCCCCATCCTCACCGGCCGCAGATAAGTCACCGACAAACTCCTCGAAACCCCGCCAAAAACCCAAAACCCTTCCCGCGCGAGCGGTGCGGCGCACATTGTGGTCGCCATATCGAATACGAGCGCGATTGCTCCGCCGTGCATGTTCTGCATGCGATTCGACCAGCGTTCCGTTACGTCCAGCTCGAAGACGCAGGAGGCGGTTTTTTGTGAAGGGGATTTGGAGGCGCTGATCAGTCGGATGTGCGAGCGCATCAGAGGCTCGTCTATGCCCTGCCGGAACGAATCAAATTGTCAGCGAGATTACATCATGTACGTGGTAGTCGCAAAGTTTCGCTTAGACAACCACAAGCGAGACTGGACAGTGGAGTGGCGGTCAGACTGGCCCTCTTACTTCTTCTTGTCCTTCCAGGTTGATAGGGTTGGCGTATTCGTTGATGTACGCCTGAATGCGCTGCTTCGGGTTGTCGATGTCGATATTGAACTTCATGCCGGGAGTGTTGAATAGGTCGGCGGTGTTGTTACTCGTCTTTGTCGACATGACGATTAGTGGACTTCGAAGGCCGGAGTTTACGACTTGGGACGGTGTAGATCGATAGACGCTTTGTCTGACGTTGGTGATTAGCGACTCCAAACAAGTACTATTCGGTAGCATTAATGTTATCGTCGAAGGCCATTACTTCCTGTAACGAGCGCCTCATGGCACCGGCTCTTGCAAAGCTAAATCGCCAGAGCCGAGGTTGTGGGATCAGCGTTATTGACTACATGTACATCTACAGCAAGGATGAAGTTTGTCACGGTTGTGGATCTCTTGACAACTTTAAAATGACATTCTAAAACCGGCTTCTCCTAGGACTAACATTCGTAAAATGCTCATGTAGGTCTGCCCGCAGCACGTCTCTTGTCATGATGGAACCCATACTCGTTGGAAACAAAGATTTGCTCGCTGTTCCTCGCGTAACGGACTGGTTCGGGTCTGTTGGCCTCCAAGTCTTTCAGGTCATACTCCTCATCGACCCGTGTAGTGTGCGAGCCTTTGTCGGCCTCGGCGTCCATTGAGTACGCGGCTTTCAATTCCTCTTCGCTTGAGCTGGCAAGAGTGCTGTGTTTATCTGCCGAGACCGGCTGCATTGGGATCGGAGACTTGCCCCGGCTGGAATCCGACGAGTCTCCCAACTTCTTACTTTGACGGCGCGATTCACGCTTGTTGTGTGAACGCCGACCGGAAGATATGGAGCGGAGGATGGATCCGCTCAGGTGCGCGCGGAAGAGAGCTCGTAGCGCCGGCGCACTGGCGCAGATGAGCGAAAGTTGTGTTTCGAGCTGAGCCCAGACGTAGACGTCGAAGCCAGTCCAAGTGAGATCAAGACTGTGGCCAAGCTTCTCGAGGTAATAGGTTCTTGCCGAGCCCGCGGCGACAACCAAGAGGCCGAGAGAGAAGATGACATTGAGAGCGATTTTCTGCCGGCGCGGAGCGTCGAAGTTGCGGAGCATCAGGCAGGGGAGCAGGACTGACCAGAGGTCGCTAGCGACGCTCAGGGCCCCGGAGAGGATATTGGCGTATCGAGTGTCTATGCATGTGAACTCGCCTTTGGCCAGGTACTCGAGATTGAACGCCTTCCAGTATGCTTCCGTTGGAGAGCATGCGGTGATGAGCATGATGACGAAAGCGAGGGAGTACGCTGCAGTCACGACGATCGCGGACATGATGGCCCATATCCATCTCTTGTTGTATGTTCCTTTGGTGAGCCGGCGGTAGAACAAGAGGATGGAGCATTTCGTGCATCCCGTAGAGATGAGGAAGCACACTTGGACGACCCATCCGGCCTGTGCCAAAGGCTCGTGCCAAGGGATTGGTACATCCCAGACGTGAGTGCCGGAGCCCCATCTTTCGGTGCTTATCAGGGTAAAGACGGTGAAGACTATCGACGCCAGCCATCCAGGAAGGAGTAAGGCCTATGTGTATATGTTAGAGCTTTGGACGGCGGCAAGATCAGAGGGTCAAGGATACAAACACATACATCGTCAAGACCAAAAGGACCAGCCTGATTTCTCGCGCGTAGATAGAGTCTCGTGAGGACTATCAAAGAGCTGGCTCCTTGAAGTACGCCTGCGTATACGGGCATATAAGACTTCCGGACAGGGTCAACATAGTTGGGTGTCGGCCATGCGGCAAACACAGCGGGATCCAAACGGTTCAAGTTTCCAGACATGACTGTGGTCGGTTCAAAACAAAGACAACGAAGACATGACCATGCGCGCCGCTGCCTCGACGGAACACGGCAGGTTTATACCCATTTCCAGACCCTGGCCTGGACCCTGCCATGTACGACATGCAGAGCTGTCCACGCATGAAGTGTCCGGTTGAGGACGATGGCCCAGGATCGGGAATGGCACTCCGCATCCTAGTACGACAGCGTGTGTGTGACTGTGGTGTAGTGGTACTATGAGAGAGGCAAGGGATTGCACAGACCATTGCTAGAAAACAGATCTGTCAGATCTTAGTCCGGTGGGTTGACAGCTGCGATCCACTGCGGTTAAGTGAGATTGACTGGCAATTGAAAGAGATTGAAGACGCAACCATGCAGCTGAGGCAAAAGCGTGGTTGGTGAAGGACGCAACGGGTGACCTGCATGTTACCGATGGCTAGGTCAACCCGCAACACCCCTGCAGCGCCCGGGGCAATGGTCCAGATTCGTACCGGGCCGATGTCACGCGAGTGACGCGAAGTGAAGTTACGGAAAAGAGCAGGACCTGCATTTGGTATGGAGACTCGTTTTGTCAGTTGCAGACCGGCTACAACTCCGCAGATGACCCTGTGCGTCAGTCTAGCAGATCGGATGGCCCCACTGTGAGGTCTTTGAAGGATAACGAATTGGTAAACCCACAAAAGAATCCACCCAACCCATGTGTCAATACCGTGGCAGCGGCCCCCCGAACGCGCCCCGTCAGCTCCTTCTGCAAGTACGAAACAACCAGATTGAACGGCACTTGCTGTATTGGCTCGTCTGTGACTCTGTATGCAGGTTGGGAGGAGTCAGACATACCTTGAAGGTACCTACATGTACGTTGGGTACAGTACTTATCGTCACATGCAGACCATGCTGCAGCCCCCAATTCATACGGTATACGCTACCGAGACGAACACGTGCTAAAGGCGCCAGCTCGATGCAACATGCAGATGGTCCATCGTCATCGTCACTATGGTGTCGGGGCTCGCGATCTGTCACTCGTCGTCAACATGTACAATGCAGCTCGTATTCCGTACGGTAACACGCCATCGGGATGAAAAGCGTGTCGGGATCGTGCTTCAAGCGCGGGGACTTCGGCAATTCGGTAGCGACTTTGCCTGAATTTACCGACCACCGCCTTTCAGCTACAGTAGGTATGGCCTGCGGCTGACATGGTCTCGATGAAACGCCGAGATCGTCTATTAGCCTGCTCGCGATGCCTGCCAGAGAGCCGTCGTACATCCAGGCATGCGCGCGATGCAACAGCAAGAAAATCAAATGTCTTGCGCGTGACGGCGGTGCGTGCGAACAGTGCTCGGCCTTGGACATTGAATGCACGTAAGTGATCGTTCTATATCACTGCGATTATCACGGCAGTACTGACAGCGATACAGCCCACGTGTGCGCAAGAAACGCAAGACCGCCATTTCGGATCATTCAGCTTCAGCCCAAGCAGAAGGTCACCATGAGGCGTCGCCCAGCCAAAGATCGCAATCGGAACAGACTCCCAGAGCGTCAACCCTTGCGGATACTCGCACGGTTGAAACATCCTCTGATCAAGTCCCGGGAATAAGCGCTCCAAGGCCAGCTGAGGACGAGATTAGCCAGTTACCGCCTGATCCTGGCACAGGGAGCTCGACCTACATTGGACGATCACATTACACAGGCGACGCTCCAGTAGATGAGGCCACTGCACGGGCATATACCCTCTCACGACATACAGGCCTTTCTGAACTAGAGCAAAAGACTCTTGAGCTCTGGAACGTGTACGCCTTGCCACCAAGAGCAGTACATGAGAGCTTAGTTGAGGCTTTTCACGAGTACTGCCATCCATGGATGCCTGTAATGGAGTCGAATGATGTCCCTTCAAAGGTCAAAACGGGCAGCTCCCTTCTTCTGTCCCAGGCTGTCTACTTGGCTGCCAGTCGCGTTGCCTCTTCTGCCTCGATACAGGCGTTTTCGTCCTCGGCAGATATCTACCAGCGAGCCAAAGCTCTCTACTGGGTGGGTCATGAGAAAACGCCATTGACAGTCATCAAGGCGATTACGATACTGCACTGGTATACACCAGATGGGCCGGCTCATGTATCGTATGACACTAGTGAGTATTGGCTCAAGATTGGAGTTGGGCTTGCCTGCCAAATCGGCTTGCATAGAGAGCCGCCTGCTGGTCCAGAACGCGCGATCCGGCGCCGTATGTGGTGGACTCTCGTGGTGCGTACTTCTCATGTTCACCCTTCTTTCTGAGATAAACGTCGTCATGGATATGTACATGCCGAAAGAGCAACAATGCAGTCTCAGTCAAGCACTGACACAGAGCAGGTTCGAGATTGTTTGATCTCCGTCTCACGTGGAAGGCCGCGAGCGATCCAGCTAGAAGACGCTGATGTCTCGGCGCCTTCAATGGAAGACTTCGCCGAGTCTCCAACCGAGGGAGAGTTGTTCATTGCATACGTCGAGATCTGTCGGACTTTGGGAGACCTAGTGCAGGCCTTCTCGAGGAAAAGGTTCAGTTCCGACGAACGGTGCAAAGTAGATGCCGCACTATTCCGCTGGACAAGGATGCTACCGGTGCACCTCCGCCTCGCAGACCATTCCGCTCACACGCAGACATACGAGCTTCGCCCTCACGACTTCCGAGCCCGGCAGCTACACGTACCTTACCTCGCCTGCATTATCATCAGATCACGCTCCAGTCTCTCACAAAACATCATTGCACCTGCTGCTATATTTGCTGCGTCATTTGTGGCTGGCATATACGAAGATTTCCTGGCGCGCGATCTTGTCGGTAGATTGTCTCCTACTTTCACCACATTTGGCTTCATGGCTGGTCTCTTTCTGATCTCACTACGGCCATATCCAACGCTCTGGGCAGCTGCACAGATCGATCTGATCACAATTCAAAACGCCCTGCAGGAGCTTTCGTCCCGTTGGAAGTCGGCAATCGGCGCATCAAAAGTGATACAAAAAGCCCTTGAGTCTGAAGTACCGATCAACCATCCACCAAATGTGTCATTTCCGCTTCTTAGTCGGGATGAAGTACCACTGTTCGAAGGCTTCCCGCTGGAGCTTTGTCGAATGTGGCAAGCGTACGAAAGCGAGAGAGCGTCGCACGCTTTGGCAATTGGCCCTGAGCCCTTGTATTCACGACACACGGATCCGATGGCAGAAGTCTTGACCGGATTGCACGATCAACAGGCACCAGATGGCTTACTGGGACTGGAATTTGGCGGGGATGCTCTGTTTGGTGCTTCCGCATTCGAAGGAATACCTGACTACTTTTGGGGCGACTGGGGGTTGAGCTAGTGTGAGCGCGACTTCGACAATGGACTTGGCTCTCAGTGTACAACATGCTATTCAATGGCTCGAGATCTGTGCATCAAGAAGTGTTTGACCGACAATCCCCGACAATCGGTGCCCTCTCGCTAAGACCGGGCTCAATATCTGGTCCTATCGCCTGCGTCGCCTACGTTGTATCCTCGATATATCTCTACTATTTTACGCCTTCGGGCCATTTCTATACTTTGTCAACCCATACGATTGACGTGACGGCCTTCTGGAGTTGTCACTGTCTTCTGGGATAAGTTTCACCGCCTCGGCGCCGCGCTGGCAATCGTAAATCCCGAAAGGCCACCGATATTGCCGAATACCGAGGTGGACATCAATGAAACATGACAACGGACGATCAGTCTTCATGCGTAAATGAAACACATCTCGACAGCCAATACACTTTCCCAATTTATACGCAAAGATGTCACAGCCCGAACGCTTGTCTTTCGACCACCTCACGCTAGAACGACGCGGCCAAGTCTTCATCATCACCCTTCAGCGAGGCGAACAGAACCGTCTCAACACGAACCTCTGCAACCAAGTCATCAAAGCTTTTCACCATGTCCAGAGAACGTTGGGAACCGACTCCGAAGGCGCCGTCATCACTCGCGGACACAACGCGAAATTCTGGTGCACGGGTGTCGACCAAGACGAGCGCGACACCAATTCATTCGCCAATTCAGACGGATTCTTTCCCATGATTCACACCATTCTGGACTTTCCATATCCGACGGTCGCGTTGCTCACCGGCCATACCTTTGGCGGTGGATGCCCTTTCGCGCTCAGTCACGACTATCGCGTTATGAACAGCGAGCGTGGCTTCATTTCAATGGTACCAAGCCTTCCCAGAGGACTACATCAAGATGCTAACCTTTGCAGCCTCCTGTGAATCTCGGTATGCACTTCGAAGGCATGGGCTCTTTGTTAAGGCTCAAGCTCGCTCCCAAGATCGCGCGCAAGATGCTTCTGGAGGCGCACAAGTGGACGGGGAAGGAGGCTTTCGCCGATGGCATTGTTGACCAGATTGCCCGACCAGAGGAGATGCTTGATGCCGCCCTTAATTTGGCGAACAGATGGGCGCACAAAGCTAAGGCCGGTGTGTATGGCGTGTTGCGAGGAGAATTATACGGCGAGGCGAGCAGGTCTTTCGCTCTCGTAAGCCATGTGCATTCTAGAGAGACGAACAGACGGGCTCTCGTAAAGCTGTGACGATTCCGCTGGCAGATAGACACACGCACATGCACTCAGTTTCATGTAATCACCTTCTCGATCTTTTGTCTTCTATTAGACTTCTTTAACAAAAGTGAATTGACAAGACTTCAAAGCAAACGACCCTGGTCATACAGGATAACTCAGCCCGACATCACAACATCGCATTTTCTCGGATCTATGTCACCCACAGACACTACCGCAATGGACTCAAAGCTTATGCCTTTTCGCTCCTGTCCTGATCTTCTCGAACTCTTTCTGAGGTATCCCCGCCGTCGTACGTTGCAATCCAACGAACAACTCCGCCACCACAGAACTGTCGATATCGCGTCGCATGGGCGCAGCAATCAAAGCCTTGGTCTCAGTCAGACTCGAAGCAACCAGATGGTCGCCCAGCATGACGTCCACATGAGCAAGCACGAGCGAGCGGAATCTGGCATCGCCGCCTTTGCCGCAGCCATCGAAAATATTGTTCACAAAACCGCATGCCAGCAGCTCGGAGGCGGAGATCTTGCGACTCGTGAGCAACGCTTCGTTCGCTTTCCCGACTCCCATCCTGCGGACGAATCCAACCGATGCGCCTCCCTCAGCGATCAAGCCTAAGCTTGAGAAGGGTGTGAGAAGGTAGGTGTGCGGCACGCAGTATATGAAGTCCGCGAAAGAGATTAGAGCCGCCGCAATACCGACCACGGGACCGTTGAGAGCCGCAACGAGAATCTTCGAATGCGAGTAGAACGCTTGGGTGATGTTGAGATTGTTCGCCACGGTTTCTCGTAGACCGTGACGCCATAAATCGGTGCCTGGGGGCGTTTGGCGACTGACTGATACATCGGCACCTCTAGAATGGAATGTCAGTTCCGGCGATATCTGATCGGAGCACTGGAGGGCAAAAATAAACGTACGCGCTGAAAAAACGACCTGTGCCTATGAGAATGGTGATTGATACTTCATCGTGGGTGTCGACTTCTCGAAGACACTCCGATAGTCGGTAGAATCCGTCTTTGGGCAAAGCATTGAGTTTCTCCGGTCGGTCGATGGTGATGATTGCGACGCGGCCTTGATAGTCGATCTTGACCCATTCATTCGACTCGGTTCCAGCCATCATGCTTGGAAGAAAATGAAGTTCCTTCGCCTCGACAGCTAACAATTTTCTTGACGCTCGACACATGAAAGCACCACGCCCTCGAAGACCTCGGTTAGAGATTCAATATGGAGGGCACCTGGTTACCCGGGTATGTGATGTTCGTCGGCATTTTGGGCCTGCGTCTCGGCGTTTCGGAACTTTGGCCGATTTGCATACGCCGGACGATGAAGGTGACCAACCTCCATACCCAGGCCAGACCTCCAGCATAGCGAGAGGACGTATCGGTGCAAGGGCACCGGAACAAAATTCATTTCTAGAAGATATCATGGATTGCAGCGAGGCAAATGCTTCGCGCACTGGGAAGACCGCCATCAAAGAAGCTAACATCAGAAATGCTGGTAGCACTTCAGACCGAGTGATGCTACGGAAGAATCTCCATCTACGCAGACAAAGGGCGGCCAATGCGTGCATTGGATGTCATTCAAGGAAAGTCAGGTGTGACGCTGTTCCCTTCGGATCGCCGTGTACCAATTGCAAAAGGGATTCGAAACCTTGCAGAATGAAAGAGAGCAATCGAGGAGCAAAGAAAGAAAGATCTGGGATGTGAGTTGCTCCAGTCTTGGTTATCGATATTGTTGGCAACGCTGACTAAAGAACAGTTGTCACGAACCTAGCAAAGACGTCGGAGATTTAAGCGTCGGAAATAGCAACGCCGGAGGGTATACTATTTGCACATCCAATTACTCGAAAAATATGATCGACTGACTATGCACTATAGGCAGACATCGACTTCATTGTCAGCAATGTCATGCGACCTCCAGCAGCAACTTGCCAAATCTTCATTTTATCAACAGACAGCTCTATCGCGATCCTCGATCCTAGATGCAGCCTGTCTCAAGCAAGCTTGCGCAGCGATTCTTCTTTCGGCGAAGCAACTGCTAGAGCAGAGTCAAGGCCTCGTGGTAGACAGTGACTTCGGAATCATGGGCCAAGCCGTCCCGTATTGGGAAGGTCTCTTCGCCTGTGATCTCAATGGGGAATCTTCAGCGGGCGTCCATCAGGAAGATTCGTTGACGCCTGATGGTTCGCTGACATGGCTTGGTGAGGCTGACACGCTTCCGATTGACTTCGATGGCTGGCTTGATAACGATACGGCATGGCAGCGAGGCGATATTGAAGGATCTCTTTACAGTTCGGGGCCATCGCGAGCCTTTGATCGTTGTTCGTTCAACACGGAAGTATGGTCGGCACTAGACAATGACAAGTGGCCATGTTTCCCTGGATAGATATTAGCAATAACAGGCAAGACGATCAAGCAATTGCATACTGAACTTAAGAGCCTCGTCTTATTCTAGAAGCGATGATACGTATCAAATCACATGGACTCACGCCTAGAATCGATGTGGGCGTCGTTGTAATGTCTTACCGTAGCAGCCGTACAGATCTTCCGTCAGCAATCAAGACTCTGTTCATCCTCTACCATCAGAATTAGCAGTCCGATCAGAAGCCATTTCGGCTAGCTCCGACACACGTGTTCGAAGCACGCTCGAGCAATTGTCTATCTGCCTTGCCTATGCGAAAGCATAGTTTTCCCGAAACGCCGAACTGCCAGGATTTAAACGCCGAACGCAAATCGAGCCGCCTTCCTAGGGGTTGCCACGTTCCAATCGATGTCCATTTGCGGTCAACGATCGCTGACAAAAAGACCGAGTATAGATCCATGCTGTCTGTGAGAAAGTAGTTATCTATGATCTGCCACCGCATCCATACACAACACAGCTTGTCATTAGTACATACTACACACAAATCATGCACGACAACCCCGATCGCAGTGAATTGGTGCCTCCCCACACGGGTCCCAATGTTCTTCCGAACAGCCCGTTGTTTGGTAAGCTTTTACGACATGCTCATCGGGAAAGAGTCGCGCTGAGGGACCTCGGCTTGGGAATCGAAAAGACGTACGGGCAAGTGAACACGAGACAACCTTATGGCATCGTCACAGGTCGCAGTCTGACAGTCCACTACCGAGCAGTGACCTTCTCGATGCCATACTCTCTTTCCGGGAAGTTGTGAGAGCAGCTTTGTCAGAACCTGATCGAAAATCGCTGGAACGGGGTGATGAAGTTTACATCGGCGTGCTTGCTGCTGGAGGTTGGGAATGTGAGTCTACACCAATCGGACGATTTGAAGTCTACTTACTTACTTTATCGCCGTACAGTCACCGTCGCCACTCTTACAGTGATGGCTCTTGGAGCTGCTGTCGTCCCGATGTGTAAGTCTGTTATTACGCTAGGTCGAATGATTGGCTCCGCTGACCTCTGAGAAGTCCCCTCGGCGCCCGTCGGTGAAATTGTGTATTTTGTCAAGAAGTCCCAGCAGTTGGCAATCTTGTCAAGCGTGTCGACCACTGCGTTGAGCGAACAGATCGTAGACAGGGTCTCCACCGCAGAGAACGACTTCGCGATGATCCCGATCCTACCCAACTTGCCCAAGACACCATCTCGTCTCCCACACGACATCTGCATGACTTCCGACCCCCCTCTCGACGATCGGGCCCCGGGACTTGTCATCTTCACATCGGGCACAACTGGCAGGCCAAAGGGAGTAGTACACCGACGATCGTACGCACACGAGACTGCGCTTGCCATTGGAGACGGCTACGATGTCGACTACACAGACGTGTTGCTTCACCTCCTTCCTGTTCACCATACCACAGGACTGGGCACTTCCTTCTTTCCGTTCTTATGCGCCGGAGCATGCATCGAGTTCCGGGGCGCAGGCAGCTTTGATGCAGCGTGGGTCTGGAATCGTTGGCTCCAAGGTGGGCTAACGGTCCTCTCCGCTGTCCCAACCATCTTCATGCGGCTGAAGTGGCACTTTGAACGCGAGATCTCCAAACTGCCAGCAAACCAACAACTGCCATTCGTGGCTGCGGTACAGCAGTTCCGGGCTTTTATGTGCGGATCAAGCGCCTTGCAGGACAACGTGCAAGAGTTCTGGACTCAGATGCGGCAAGGAACTCCCATCCTCACCAGGTATGGAGCCACCGAGTTTCCCGGCTGCCTCAAGGTCCCAGCCAATATGGACCACAAGCTTCTCCCGCGAGGATGTGTTGGCATGCCAGTGCCGGGCCTCTCGATCAAATTGTCGGATGGTGACGAAGGCGAGCTTCTGGTGAAGTCCCCGTTCATGTTCTCGAAATATCTTCACGATCCGGAAGCGACGCTCAACGCGCACGATAGTGAGGGGTGGTTCAAGACTGGAGACATCGCCCGTCGAGATGGGCAATTCTACAGTATCATCGGTAGGGCGTCAGTGGACATCATCAAGTCCGGCGGCTACAAGATTTCTGCTCTCGATATCGAGCGAGAGTGCCTGTCTCTTCCATACATAGCGGAAGCCATGGTCACAGGAGTCGAAGACGAGGAATTTGGGCAGCTTGTTGGCGCTCTCGTTGCTGTCAAATCGTCAGCTAAAGGACAATTCACTGCAGATTTGACTCTTGATCAACTGCGCTCTGATCTCCGGGCAAAATTGGCAGGCTACAAATTGCCGACCGTTCTTCGAGTCGTGGAAGGGGAGCTTCCGAAAGGTGGCACGGGAAAGGTACAGAAGAAAGTGCTTGGTCCTCGTTTCTTCCCGCCCGGATACGAAGGAATTCCTGGAGTCCAAGTCTGGAGGAACGGGAGACAAAGGCAGCTGCAGGCTCGGCTGTAAACGTTTCGGGTCGCAATGCACTGAAGATCATGCCAATGCGATAGACTGGTTTTAACGAGGGGTTGTTGTTGTCAAATTCACGCGTGCCGGTTCGCGAGTAGGCAATCCGCCTAGGAAATACAGCCGCGGCAGGACAGGAGGTATTGAATCGACTGGTTTGCGGTGTTGCCACACGCAAGGCAGACAGGAGGAATGGGTTGGCGTCGTCGTCGTGTGATGGGATAGAGAGAGACACATGTACACAGGAAGTAGTTGTCATCCCAAAACTGACCAAGAGACCAAGGACCTCCGAACCAATCGGAGCGCCGTATTTGGCCGCATTCACCCCCGAGATCCACTCCACTGAGGACATACCCTTGTGCCCGATGCTAACCTCAAGTGCCCTTGATCTTCTATACCACAAACACGTGCACGAGCTTCGAACTATACCATGAATTCATTCGTCAATCTTCAGCTTGAGTATTGCAAATACTGACGCGAGAGCTCTCCCGGGCATGTCGAGTCTTTCGCAATATGTTGAAAGTCCTCGCTGGCCTATCCCTTCACTGAAACTATCTACAAATCAGAAAAAGTTACCAAATCGACAAGGTCACAAAGACATCACTCGCTGGTAGGTTCCGGTGATAGATCGTGGCGATCATAGATGCTGAGAACCAAGTCACGTCAAACACAACGAACTCTGTGCCAGATCCAGTGAAGATGGCACTTCTTGGCTCATCAGAGTGCACTACTACAAACCCATAATAACCGAGGGGTAATAATGCTGACATGAGAGCCAAGTGAACCAGTTCTGTTTCGCCGCCTGAGCATCTGCCGGCCTCCAGTCTGCATGTGCTGTGATATTACCGAAGGGCCGTACGAAAAGCCGACGCAACAGCCCTTTCACCGGTCTCAACGGATAGAAGCACAATCACGATGCTTCAACAGCTCCCCACGGGGAATACGATGCCCCATGGGGTACCTGAGTGTGTTTCAACCCACGGGTCAACTCGGCGTTCTCCAGCTCGATCATCTGGTATAAGAGGATGAGTTGCTCGTCAGATTGGAACAGTACCCTGGAAATTCTCCAGTATCCTCTACTTTCACAACCCATCATGACTACACCAAACACAGACTCCGAGATTCGGATGGGATCTCTATCCAAAGATGGCGTTTCCCTCCACGAACATGCCGTTGAGAATACAACTCGAGAATGGATGGAGGAGTACCAACTACTCGCCGGGAAGACGCCTGAAGAGTTGAGCAAGCTCGAAAAGGCACTGAAACTACGACTCGACTACATCTTCCTTCCGATGGTGACGATGGTATTGTTCATGGGGTAAGCGGAATAACGATGCTTCCACCAACCTCCACTAATAGCATCCGCCAGATACTTGGAACGTGTTAACGTCGGCCAGGCTCGCATCGCCGGCATGCAGAAAGATCTTGGGATGAGCGACGAGATGTGGAGCTTAGGTATCTCTGCCTACTACATCGGATACATCATCAGTCAGCTCCCAGCTACGATCTGGCTCGCGAAGGGACTTCCTCGTTACCAGATTCCATGCTATGTCATCGCATGGTCCAGCGTCACGGCATGCATGGCGGCAATGAAAGCTGGTTGGGCATTCGTCCTTTGCCGATTCCTGGTCGGCTTTGCAGAAGGTCCTTTCTTGCCGATTGTCAGTCTCATGACGTCTTCGTGGTATACCAAAGAAGAGGCGCCATTGAGAATGGCAATCTGGCATGCAGGAAACATCGGCTCTTCCTGCTTGAGCGGGCTACTCGCAGCAGGAATCCAGCTAGGTATGGAGGGCACTCTCGGCGTGCGTGGCTGGAAATGGTTCTTGATCATCGAAGGTAAGTGCACTTCAGCAACAACGGTGAATACTCGCATTCTGATTCCGCGTTAACAGGCTGTTTCGGCGTGCTAGTCGGACTAATTGGCTTCTGGGGTCTTCCAAACTTTCCGCACAATCATGGCACGACGTACCTCACTCCTGAGATGGCTCAGATGGCCGAATATCGCATGAAAGTCTCTGCAGGTGGCCTTAGTGAGGACGACGAAGGTGGAGCTTGGGAGGGCGTTCGCCTCGCTGTCAAGGATCCTCTCACTTGGCTTTACACCGTCATACACTTTGGCATCATCCTGGCGATATCCTACAAAGATTTCTTCCCATCCGTGAGTCGCAACTAAACAAGTGGAATCTTCGGAAGACAACGGATGATTTCACTAACACAACACAGATCGTGGCAACTCTCGGGTATTCCGATCTCATGACATACCTGATCCAGGCTCCGCCATACCTGTTCGCCTACATCTTCGTCCTCGCTATGTCCTGGTCTGTAGGTCGTCACATGGAACACTGCTGGCACATCATCGCTACTTCAGTTTTTGGTATCATAGGCGTGGTCATTGTGATCGCCACGCTCCATCCAGGCGCACGCTACTTTGGAATGTTCCTCATGGTAGCAGGGCCCTTCGCTGGTGTCACGTATGTCCTGCAACTTCTCGTTCGAATGGCTTTTGCTAACTGTCAACCAGGATACACGTTCCTTGGGAGACCACGAACGTCCCTAGACCGCGGACGAAACGGGGCGCACTCATTGCCATCACGAACTGTGTTGCCACCGTGTCCCATTGGTTCAGTCCTTATTTCTTTGTGAGTACCACGCCAACAGTTCTTTGATTCTCCTACCCTGACCGGTCACTAACGGTCGAAGCTCCGTTCCCAAGAACCACTCTATCAGAACGCCGGGGCTCTACTTATCGCTGGTGCTGTGATGGGTATTTTTGGCTGTTTAGCAACAAAGTGGTATGTGCGAAAGAAGAACAAGCAGTTGGCAGCATATGAGGCTGCGAACGATCAGCCAAAGGGATGGCGGTTCGTAGAATGAGCCGCAACTTCGACTCACACGATATATAACTACCTGTACCACAGGCGGCCGTCACAGCTTTCTAGGCGGGAATGACTGTGTGTATTACGGGGCACGGTTACCCTTTTCACACTTCGAAGCTCAAAAGCCACAAGATTCATGACAGGTATACCGTATTACACAGCTCGATCAAAACATTAAAGGTCAAGGTTCTGCTGAAGAAAAAGAACAGTCGTTTGTGACTCGCGATTCGCTGATCAATTATATAGCTAGCATGAGAAGTTTTTAGGAAGACTCCGCGGTCCCCTAAGACACGTGTCGATCGATCTGTACATGAGCTGACCAAATCCTCGCAAGCGCGGTCTTGCCTACATCGACAACGGCATATGCTCTTCTGTTCAAGATAGTGTCCGGAGCTTGCAGACCCTGTAGATAGCGCATCGTCAGCCCAAGCCGGCGTAGATGCTGCTTCGGATGGTACATAGTGGGATGTTGACTGTTCGATAGTTGGGTGACATCTTTTCGACTGCGCGTATCCCTTGATTTGGGCATCTTATTGGACGTGGCTGTAAAGTACGACCAGCACGACAAATGTGTTAGCTGTTAGCTAACACAGAATTGACTGAGAGTAGATCGACCGAGTAAACATTCCGAAAACTGAACGCCGTCAATGAATCCTTCCATCAGCGGAGTTCGGCCTTTCAGCTCGGTGTTCGCGTACTGTAAGACGCTAGACAGTACCTTATCGTCCCCAAGATATTTAGGCATCCACTTACTATGTATGCTTCCAGTCAACTTCAAACTGACACACCATCTTCATCAACATACGAAGACATCGATTGCGGACGTTAAAAACCGCCAACATGACAATCGACATCGTCCCAGCAACAGGATCAGATGTCGGCCCTCTCACAGTCGTAGGCCTTCAAGCATTCGCAGATGACCCTCTCAATAAAGCCCTTGAAAAAGTCAGCGAGCTCAATCCGACCCAGCAAAGCGAACACCTGCAGTGGCGCACTCAGTACAATCTCCGTCGCATGACCGGACCCGGAAAACACTGGTTCAAAGCCGTCGACTCAGCAACCGGGAACCTTGTGGGATATGTTGGGATGTTAGCCCCTAAAAAGACGAGAGCTGAAATGCCCAGTGATGTCGACGAGAGTCGTGCAGAAGTCCCGGCGAATGTAGACGTTGAGCTTTTGGCTGTTTTCGAACGCAAGTGCGAAGAGATGCAGAAACGGCATATGGAGGGGAGGGATGATTACTGGTGTAAGACTTCCTCTTATGCGGTTGTTGGTAGTTTCAGCTGACGCTTTTCTTGCAGTCGTTTCGTCCATGACTGTGCATCCAAACTACCAGGGCCAAGGCATCGCGAAGCGGCTTCTGCTCAAAGGCCTCGAGCTTTCGGATGAGGCAGGGCAAGATGTCTACCTTGAATCGACGCCATCCGGCAAGGGACTGTATCGCAGAATGGGCTTCGAAGTGCTGGAAGAATTCATCGTGAGAGACACTTTCCCCATGACTGTGATGCTGCGGAAGGCCATGAAGTCTGCTGAGAGCTAGTGCGCGCATAGTACATACCACGATGCCAGCGAGCACTGTATTAATCTTCCAAAAGACCGCAGCTTTCTTCAGGATCTCCTCTTACCCGATAGGAGCACCATGAAAGTAGCCTATAGTGTGAGCTACTTCGGAGTCTCTCATCGTCCCTGGTTCTGATCTATTTGCGGAGTTGTCGAAGTAGCGACAAGGAGTGGTTTTAGTTGATCGGGCCTATAAGGCAGTACATTCCCTTAAATGTAGGTTTGAGAGGCCAATCCATCGCTATCATTGAGCATGCGAGAGTAAATTGTCTAGATGTCGTGGCAAGAAATTAGTCCTGCTCCTGCTGCCTTACGCAAATGTCAAGGCTTGCGTAGGTGACATACTAAAGGTATATTCCTCATACCGGTGGAAAGTATTGCAAATACTTGGCGGAGGAGGAGAGGAATGGATCAGATTGGGATTGGGTGGCACGGTCAAAGGCAAGAGCTTAGCTAAGGTCCATGAAGTCAATTAAACATGCCTCATTCCTGACAATTAAATACAACTCCCATAGTTAACTACATACTATGCAACACTAACAACAGTCCCACCTTTCACCCTCCCAATCGATCGATGCGATGGAGTCTCCAACGGCCTCCACCACGCACGACCCATCCTCGCCCTCACCGTCCTCGCCTCCGCCCCTCCATCACCAGCGCCAAAACCGGCAATCGCAAACATTCTCGAGTCTTACCTCGTCCGCCTTCAGCTACTTCGTCGAGCCCGTCTCCTACACCTTCGCCGGGATCAGCCGCCGCATCTCCAACGACGACGCCCCAACCCCCCTCGCCCGCGCCCTCAGCGCAAACTACAACGGCTCCATGGCCAGCACCGCCGTCTTCAACCCGCCCACGCGGCGCCTCTCGCCCTTCCAACCCCCACCTCTAACCCCCCTAACCCTCGATGGATACAAAGACAACACGCCCCTCCCCGCGCGCCTCCTCAGCAAAGCCGTCGCCGAAGAAATCCGCCTCCTCGTCCCGCCTCGCTTGCAACTCGCCGACACCTGGCAGCTAGCCTACTCGCTCGAACAAGACGGCAGCACGCTCTCAACCCTCTACAACCTCGCCGCCAAGTACCGCGGCAAGCGCGCTGGTTTCGTGCTCGTCGTCCGCGACGCCAGCGGTGGCATCTTCGGCTCCTACCTCTCCGACCCTCCGCGCCCGGCCGCCAGCTACTACGGCTCCGGCGAGTGTTTCCTCTGGCGCGCCTTCCGCCTCCCAGCCCTCCCAGATCTGTCCTCCTTGCCTCCGCCACCGAGCGCAGATACAACACATCTAAGCCGCATGACGACCATCGGCGTTGCGAAGAAATCACACCTTTCACCCAATAGCCACGGGAATGGCAACACAAACGGCAATGGTTTCCACCGCTCCGGAACTTCGACCCCCGAACAAATCCGGTTCAAAGCTTTCCCGTTCAGCGGCGAGAACGATTTCAGCATTTATTGCCAGTCGGACTATCTCAGTGTTGGAGGCGGGGATGGACATTACGGGCTTTGGTTGGATGCGAATCTGGGTAAAGGCGTGAGCGAGACGTGTCCTACGTTTGGGAATGAGCCGTTGAGTGATGATGGGAAGAAGTTTGATGTGCTGGGGGTGGAGTTGTGGTATGTTGGGTCGTGAGGGGTGGATTGATTGCGTGGATTGGAGTGAATTGGACTGGAAGAGTTGGATACGGGTTTCTTGGATGGCTGGCTACTTGATGTGTGTAAAGACTCTTGAGTTCGAGCACTCTTCGTCTAAAGGTGCATGCATCAAGCAGACGACATGGGGAGTTGAGCCCTGGAGAGCCCGCCTGGAGCGAACAGAGAAAGCAGTGGTGCTGCAACGGGACCACCTCTTCCATCTCACCAAGCGACAACGAGTCCGAGTGAACCTGGTCGAACGTTGACAGCGCCAGCCCGCACTGCCCTCTCACCGACGTACATCCGCGACGACGACGACGATGATGGAAACAACAGGAAGAAACATCCCAGGGGTAGCGAGAAATCCCATCATCGACGTCGGCAGCAGCCCTTCCAACGAGCTCTGCCGTTTTTCTTCATTTCCATGGAGCTCAGAAAGCTAGCTGTCTAGAAACTCAATGGCGGCGACGTCGAGAGAAGTGGTGGTGGCGGTGGCGGCGGTGATGCTCCAGATCTACGACCGGGAAGACAATACTGGACGAGGCCCTCCCTACCTGTTTTTCTTACTGCGGACTGTCAAGGCCTAAAAACGAAATAGACTGGGTGTCCAAAAGCCGAGGAAACCCCTCACCGACTTGACCTATCTAAGAAATGACGAGAGAATGTGTTGCGTTGACGGCGGCAAGTGAGGTTGATGATAATGAGAGAGATTAGGTTTGCCGCCTTTTTATGTTTCCAGCGAGCATTGGGCCGTTTTGGGCGTTTTTGGGATAGATAGAAGGAAGGAACGGCGGAAAAGCAGCAGAACATCTATAGACTAATGACGAAATAACGATGAATGAAAACACATACCTACTCATTTGACTATATGCACCCAGATAATCACTTAGTCAATCATACCCACCTAAAGTCAGTCGAGCATAGGTACGTAGACGTACATACCTACAGTAGCAAGAATCGGGTGTCGTAGCCGACTACATGTACCTAATAAGGCACCGTGATTCTTAAGTATTGCTTCAATCTACCTTCAACTGAACTCCGGGTCTGATTTTGAGATCTTCTCTTTTTGACTATTTGTTACAAGAAGCAGACAAGCAAGCAGATGTGAAGCTTGACTCTTTCTTCATCCAGCTATCTATCCATCCATGCGTATCAGCCGCTCGGAACCATCGATGGCAGCAATGCTGATCAGGGTTCTTTTTTCTTTCTATCCGTCCATCTCCATCCATTTTCGAGTGAGATCCTTGCGCCGTTTAGAAAACCCAGAAGAGTCGATGTGCGAAAGAGCGTTTCGTCCCAGTGAGAGAGGCTTATGCGAGAGAAGAAAGATGACCCACGAAGCCCGCCTTTCCTGAACCTGGCGAACTTCATGAAGCGGCAATCCAAACCATCCGCACATCCTTTCCACCCATCCCATCCCATCTAATCTAAACGTCAAACCGCACCCACTCCCTCTTAGGCGGCACCTCGGGCATACCGCCATCCCCAAACATCCCCTGTCCGCTCGCCACAGCCTCATAAATAGCCTGCAACTCCTTCCCCAGCTGACCCGAATAGAACACGTCTTCCTCCTGCAACTGGGTATCCGGGTTCGGAGCGGGCGGACCTGCAGGGAACCAGAGGTGCTCCGGCGCGCCGTTGTTGGCGGCGTTTTGGTAGACGTGGAAGGAGGTTTTGCCTTCGTCTTTGGAGATGAGGGTGACGGCTTGGTTTTTGAACGAGGTGGGCTGCTGGGAGGCGTTGTGGGTTAGGTAGGTGCGCGGGTCGGGGCCGGCGGTGGGGGTTGTTCCAGCCGCTGATGCTGGTGTGAAAGAGGTGCCGTTTGTGGCGGGTTGGGGTGTTTGGGTTTGGGAGAAGGGGTTTGCTGATGCGGCTGGTTGGGAGGGTTGGCCGAAAGCGCTGGTTGCGGGTTGGGTCGGTTGGCCGAAGGCGGGTTTGGGGGGGTTGTTTGCTGCTGCTGCTGCTCCTGTGCCGAAGGGGTTTTGTTGGGCAGCTGGTTGGGAGGCTTGGCCAAAGGCTGATTGTGAAGAGCCGCCAAATGGATTTGATGGTGGCGGAGTAGCATTGTTGTTATTGTTTGACGCAGCTGCGAAGGGAGATTGCTGCTGTTGTCCGGCCGCGGCGAAGGGACTAGGTTTGCTTGCAGCGGCGCCGAATGCTGAGGGCTGACCAAAGCCTGTCGCGGGTTGTTGTGCAGCTTGTGCGAAACCACTGGGCTGTGATGCAGCTGCTGCGAATGGACTAGGATTGGTTTGCTGTCCTGCTGCGCTTGCTTGACCGAAGGCGGGCTTGGAAGCCTGACCGAATGCCGGCTGAGAAGACTGTCCGAATGTTGACTGTCCGAAGGCAGGCTTTGCTCCCATCTGAGAGGGCTGGCCGAAACCTGTGCTCTGGCCGGGTGCTGAAGGCTGTCCGAATGCTGAAGCACCGCCACCCATCGCGGACGGCTGGCCAAATCCGGAATTTTGAGCTGGGTTTGAGGGTTGCCCGAATGCTGAACCTCCGCCGCCGACAGCTGAAGCCTGACCGAAGCCTGGTTGTGAGGGCTTGCCGAAAGCAGAGGCCTGGCCGAATGTAGATGTCTGACCCGCTGGTTGGCCAAAGGCTGGCTTGCCAAACGCGGAGCCCTGCTGACCCATGCTGGAAGGCTGACCAAAGCCAGTTGCAGCAGGTGCTGCGGCAGTCGGAGCACCGAAGGCGTTGGTTTGCTGATTCGGCTGCACATTTGGAGGCTTGACTTCCATGTCAAGTCGATTGGGATGCTGATCTTTGCCGTCGATGATGTATTTGACGGCGCCGTTGATGTCGCCTAGAATCCGTTGAATGGCCTCGTTGGCCTTGGTCAATGATTGTGACTCGAGTTGGGCCTGGGTGTTGTCAGTGGGTTGTATGTACACGCTCTTCATGGATAAAACGTACGGATTCCTGAGGGTTGCCACTGGCTAGTGCTAGGTAATGTCTGACTCTCATCTCCTCCGGACTCTGTTCGATTTCACCCTCCATGAGTTGGAGTGGCGCATTCTTGCCTGGTCCGTAGCATGACAAAGGCCAGATAGGCCTTTCGGCTGTGAGGTCTATCTTGATCGTTTCGCCCGAGACATTGTATCTGGGAGGTGTCAGTAATTGGTATTGGTGCAAGGAGGAAGTGATAACCTACGGGTTGTTGTCTTGGTTCGGCGCGCCTGCATCTCTGTTAGTCGACGTTGTGATTGCACCATAGCGGCTCATGATGTCGAGGCTCCCGTGGTGAGCGGGTGTGAAGTAATTTGGAGAGTGAGGTGAAGGATGCTGGAAGATATTTGGAGAGACTGGATGACTGCAGCCTACGCCCCGCAGATTACAAGGCAGGCGCGTTGAAGCAAGAGGAGGAAAATGAAGGAAAGAATAATGAGAAGGCAGACATACTACTTGAGCCAGCTTGGTTGTTGTTATTGAGGGCCGAGAAGCGGTTCCCAAACCCGCCTTGCGATTGCGCATTACCTTGACCTGAAGGATGCTCGTTCTTGCAGTTGTCTGAGGTCCATGTCAGCTCAGTCTTCGGCGGATGATCAAAAGGGCTGCCATGAATATGAACACGACGATACATACTGCCAAATTTACACCTTCCCTGCAAAAAGAATTGGCAAACCTGTCCGCCGCCACCTCCGCGCCCACCACGCCCATACATGATTGCAGTCGATTTTGATTATGATCGCATCCAGTCAGGCGACGATTCGAGGTTGCCAGTACCTAGAATAGGTATTCGTGCGAGTCGAGCAGATGTGCGGTAAGTATTTTCCCGATGCGGTTTACGCGTTTGGCGGAGATGCAGCGCGTTGGTGTTGTTTGCTTTGGGCGACGAATCGAGATGAAGTTGAGTTGGGGCAGGTATTTACGACACGACAGGATCATGTGATACAGTAAGTTGTTTTGCCGTGGAGTTCTCTGAGAAGTGAGTGAATGGGTAAGAACGAGGTGGTCTTCGATTTCGACTCTCCTCTCGCATCTGATTTGCACTTCCGAAGCACGCGCGGGCGGCCAACCAACATGGGGAAGACAGCGACTTGGCCAGCATGTCTTGAATCTTGAACAAGAATGTCATTCCCTCCAACTGTATATGCTACATTGAGTGAATCACCTTGATTCAATCCCAGAAAATCAATATTGAAATCCTTCACAACATCGTGCATCGCGCCTGCCCTCGCCTTGTCATTTGCTTGCCTTTCTACTCGCCTCGGTCAGGTCTTAGCAAGGCAGCGCTCCAGTCCAGCCAGTCAGTCCCTCGAATAGCAACCGAACCTTGGAAGCCAATCCAATCCAATACCAATATCTACCAACACTACTTTCTCCCAAACCCAATGGCATTGGTCCGGACGCGCGCACCTCAATATACATCGCGCACTACTGGGCATAAGTGAAGCTGCTAAATGCACCCGGTATCCATCCTCACTTTTGGCATCTTCTTCGCTGGCTACATCACCGCTCGCTGGGACCTCGTCACTCGCTTGTACGAACTCGCCATCTTTGCCTGGGACCACGGTGTTATAGTATGTAGCAACACCCCGACCCTCCAAGATATATCCACGGCTAAGACTTGCCTAGACACGCGCCGCCAAAGGCTTTGCCGTCTTGTCTGTCCTCTTCCTGCTCTTCCTCATTCCCATCCAGCG
>Ga0265797_10000807_pt1 | contig 57009 bp, 51 predicted proteins | sample P2T30metagenome_FD_192433 | JGI IMG/M metagenome (GOLD analysis project Ga0265797, IMG submission 192433) | Plant litter microbial communities from East Loma Ridge, Irvine, California - P2 T30 | ecosystem: Environmental > Terrestrial > Plant litter > Unclassified | place: USA: California...
ACTCCGCGATGAGTGTTACAGTCACGACGTATCTGATCCTCCAAGGAGTGGCGCCCATGATGATAGCCGGCTTCTCTGACACTGCGGGGCGTCGTCCAGCGTATATCCTCTGTTTCACTATCTACATCATCGCGAACCTCGCCCTCAGCCTGCAAAGCAACTATGCAGCCTTGCTAGTCTTGCGTATGCTTCAGAGCGCTGGTAGCAGCGGCACCGTCGCTCTGGCAAATGGACTGGTCGGAGACTTGGTAACATCATCCGAGAGAGGCGAGTATATCGTCTACAGCTCCCTGGGCAGTCTCCTTGGTCCCACAGTCTCTCCGGTCATAGGCGGTCTGCTCAGCCAATACCTCGACTGGCACTGGATCTTTTGGTTCTTGCTCATTCTTTCTGGGGCGTTCTTCGTGCCATTCTTCCTCTTCTTCCCCGAGACCAGCCGGAAAGTGGTCGGAGACGGTTCTATACCTTGCCCTTGGACGAGTTGGAACCTGGCGGATGCAATCAGGCATAAGAACCGAGCGAAAATGGGCTTCGCAGTGGACGAAGAAAAACAGGCGGCACTTCATGCAAAGGTCCGAATCAGCATCCCCAACCCTCTCAGCACACTTGTTATCTTCGGAAATTTCGAGGCCGCCCTCGTCTTGATAGCCATCGGCTTCTCGTTCGTATGCTTCTACGCCATCTGCACAGGCGCCGCGTCGGTATTCTCAAAAGTATATGGATACGATGAAATCCACATCGGACTGGTCTTCCTCGCAATCGGCGGAGGCAGCATCATCTCAGCGTTCACGACAGGTAAAATGGTCGACTGGAACTATGCCCGCCACGCCCGACGAAACGGCTTCCCGATCGTGAAGAACCGGACCACAGATCTCGCCGAATTTCCCATCGAGCGCGCCCGCGTCGAAATGGGCCTGCCGTGCTTTCTGCTGGGCGTGCTGACAGTCATCGGCTACGGGTGGGTGATCAACTACAACCTCTCAATCGCCGGGCCAGTCGTCATGTTGTTCCTGCTGGGTTACGCCCTCATAGCCGGCTTCCAGTGCCTGAACGTCTTGATGGTAGATCTCTATCCGACCCAAGCAACCTCGGCGTCTGCCGCCAACAATCTCGTGCGTTGTCTCTTGGGAGCCGCCAGCTCGGCGGCCATCCTACCCATGAGCGACGCTATGGGTGAAGGCTGGGCTTACACGACGTTGGCCTTGATGTTCCTGCTCTCGTGCGGCGGGCTGTTGGTCATCATGAAGTATGGGACGCAGTGGAGGGAAGCCAGACAAGCGAAGGAAGACGCACGGGAGAAACGCAAGGCTGAAGCATGATCGATACAGCACATGAAGCATCAACAAAAAAATCCAACGGAGACGGTGCATTGCCCGCAATTGGAAATCACGGACATTATTCCTCAAACCAATCACCTCGTCTGTTTCGAGTCTAGAGAAAAAGCTATTGATCTTCCTGCCCGGTTGGTTCGTTCGTTCATTAATTACCCCAGCTTCAACACAAAAGAGGTGGGAATTGGCTTCGAGACTACTGCACATGTAAACGAATATCACATGAGCCTTTTCGCGGCGTTGTGGCGAACTCAAAAAACTCCAGGCCTCGGATCCAGAAACAAGATTGTTTCTATATCCAGATCCGACTTGAAACTATAACCGAATGTCTGGTTGCGTTTCGATAAAGTAAAGAGGAGTTTGAGATCGGACTGGAACCCCTCCTTGTTCGTAACCGAAGGGTGCCTCGGCTGATTCCCTAGATGCTATGTCAGTACAGTAAACATGGAGAGCTTCTGTCGACGAATCTCGGCATCTGGATCACAGATTGGTAGTGGTGTGCTGCTCGTATATTTGTTTCATTAGCCGTTCAAAGGTGTGGGATCTGATCGCTCTGCAGGATGAGCTGAAGAATTGGGCAGGATTGTTAGATAGAGTACCTGGTTGACGGGCTGGATTTGTTTCAGCCGTTCCGTTTGAGCACTTGCCGAGGATGCTTCGGTAGTAAGGCTTGTTATTATTCCTTTGTGGATGTGACGTGTATATCCTATGTTTTCTATTGCGAAGACACAGTTGAGTGCGAGGTGAATTGGAATGTATGAATCGATATTTCCACTTTCTTTCCGCTGCTTAACTTCTAGCAGTGAGAGGTGATGTATGGTTTTGCCTATTGTATCATGTCGCGTTGTACTGTCCATCGTCTTGATCGTCAGAGATCGAGAAACGTAGGCGCGATGTTCGGTACGCTTAAAAGGCTATACGTATAACGAAGGCATTGGCAGATACCGCGTGTGGAGTACATGTAGGAAGTGGAGAAAGAGACATCTCAACGAATTTCTGTCTTTTCGTCTCACGTCTCATCATATCTAGTCTCTCGAGTATTCGATCTTCCGGGACACTCGTTACTTTCTGATCGTAAAGTAGATGTTGCTCGAGATCCGGACATGTTCTTCGGCTGTTCCGATGTACATGTCCATCCGTCCTGGAGTAGTGAGTATAGTATGGCAGTAACAACCTTGGATGAAGTACTTCCATCTATTTAGATGTCACATGACCTGTGTTTACTGCGATCAAGTGGGGCCGCAGAATGAGAAACAAGCAGCCCGGGGACGATGTCCGCCTTGGGAATCCATAAAATCAAAAGGCCAACCTGTCTTTTTCTTTCTTGGGTCAATGATATATCCTCCAGCGCACGGTCTAAATCCCACGCGTCGCTGAGAGTACTGTACATGCCTAGCAGTATGCGGTATGGACGTCCTTCTTGTCCGGCCTCTGCCTGCCTCGAGACAATGGCAGGGCCCGATGCAATGAATGATACATCTTCCTGCAGCCTCTCTATTTTGTGCGAACCACAGCGTACCTACATGACTTTCCCCGGCGTGCATTTCATGCGAGTGGTACGTAGCACCCGAAGGAGCCGTACCGTTCGTGGCGGTCTGTGACAAACTTGTCTGCAGACACATGTATGCATGGAGTGATGGATCGATGCACGCACGCAGCGGTCAGAGCCATACATCAATGACATGCGACTGTGCCTTGCCCCGTGTCAGCGTACCACCATATGTAGCTACTCGCTATTTCCATCGAATGCTACCTCGATCTTGCACACCGCGAGGGACTCGCGTCGTGTCCGGAGTACCTAGGTAGTAGTCGCCGCATCCTCCTCTCACATCTTGACAAGCTACCGAACAGAAACAGATAACCGGGCTCGCTTCGCTTGTCGAGACGCATGTGCATGGATGCATGTATGCGCACCAACACCACACTGGAATCTCCCGAGCGTGGGATTGCTAGTCCTCTCCACCACGGAACCCTCCATACTGTTGGATCGAAGCCAAAAAAGTCATGGCTGCCCGCAGACTGCCGTGTGGCTGGGCGACGATAAGATAATTGGGTTGGCGGGTCGAGTAGAAAAAGACGTGATATATTATCAATATACACGTAGGGCTGGAATCCTGGGTAAGTATGGATGGATGGATGGCTAGGTTCCAACTCCTCCGTGCCACAGCAATGCAGCAACGCGGCGCGCAACGGCCAACCGCAAACACCACATATGCAGGTGTGCAGAAGGCGCAAGTGGTGTGTCGAGGCTCGAGACATGCGAGCCATGATCCGTCCACCTCGTCGGTGGTGACGGTGACGAAAGTCAGGGCATGCTGCTGGCGTCGCACAGTGGACAGAGCATTGGAGCCCAACTGATCAAAGTGATGGGAATAATCCCACGTGCTAATCGGAAATGCATACAGTAGTGTCCAGCCTTGAGTCGATAGACCCGTGGGTCGTGAACCACTGTTAGACATACAGCAACACTACTGTAGGTACTCACGGTACTGTACTGTCCAGGGGAGGAAAATGTCAGGGCTGGACAGGATTCGACACAGTTACGCCGCGACGTGACATCGCGAGCAACGCATGCACAAACCACTGTCAACAACTGTCTTGTCTTTCCTTTCGCAGAACGCCGCGACTGATCCTTCGGAGACTACCGCCATGGCGACGACAACAGGGAAGCTGCTCCATCGTCATCCGTCCCTCCAGGCCTCGGACCTGCGTGCTTTTGCGACCCTGGTATCGCATCCTGACTATTAGTTGTTGACCTTGAAAGTACCTAGATTGGCATGATTACTGGGCGCACGGCAAGCATGTAGTGCCCGGATCCCGATCATGGACGGGCCGCAAACATCTCATCACCACAAGATCGGTGAAACGCACGCGCACGCAGGCAGTGAGCTCATCTTTACCACATGTATGCCCGTGGGCTAATCGGAGCAGACGACGCACATGTAATGCACGCAACCGCGTTGACAGCAGCAGCAGCAGTAGCAGTGCTTGGTTGTATATGTATGCAGGCAAAGCAAAATCGGACGCGCCCAAACCCGTAAATATCAACAAACCGCCGCTCCACTAACCGACCGACACCACTTACCCGCCGCCACGTCTTCCGGCAGCGGGGACCGTGTGATGTGGGTGCCTCGTCGGTCGGTAGGTCGGTAGCAGCCTTTTGCCCTGTCCACGGGGAAGCACGGCGGGTGGTGTTGGTCTTGGAACTACTGGGACTGCATGCCTTGTCGATGCCAGCGATTGGCACGGGAGTCGGTCCCGGGTCCGCGTCTACAAGCACACTCATACTAACTTACTACTGTTAGCACCACCTCTACTACTGTGCTGCTGTCTCTACCGAAGCGACGTCGCGACGATGGGATGATACAAAATAAGCTGCATGTGTCCTGATCCGTAAGCCATGGCGACCCAGAAGGTATGCCCTTGCACCTCGTCACATCTCACAGGATTCTTCTCACGGTCCTGAAGCTGGGCTACACCGTACACATGCACGGCACACCAGAACCCCAAGCCTCTGCAGACTGATTCAAAAAAGATCTCAAGCGTGCGTGCGTGCCGGCTTCGCGGCGGCGGATGGTCCAGGCAAGTGTGGAGCCGTACAGACCAGACATATAGATCAATGCGCACTCATGCCTAGAAAAAGTCGTGTGCTCTACACTACTACGTATGTACCGTACCTTCCGACTGGACGTGGATCTTGACTACCGGACTGGAAAATTGGACTGGACTGGACTGGACTGGATCTGTGACCTGGTTCGCATTGATTATCTGCCGGTCGCTGGAATTATCGTCGTCAAGCTAGGCCAGCCTTGTGTGCGTATGCTTGTGCAAGCATATATGTTTGAGTTCGCCGCTTGCGAATGTTGTTCGCCCGCCTATGCCTTTGACCTGACTATATAACGTGAGCTGTCGATAATAGCAGAGACGGCTCGCCCTCGCAAGTCGGCTCACCCAGGTGTACTGTAGCTATCTGCGGTCCGCCCATTCAAGGTACAGGTGAATGGCAGCTATGGGCTGAGGTAGGAGTACTCAGCCCAAACACGATGTATGGTATGGACAGACGCACACGAGTGTCCATGGGTGGTGCGGTTGCACGTGGCCCGGTAGAAGAACCCCTGCTACATGTGAATGTTATCGCCACTACTACCAGGAGGCAATCATACCGCAGCCTGTGCACGACGCTCTCGATGTTGGCGCAGCAGCAGCAGCAGCTCATCCTCGTTGGGTAGGTAGACAGCAGCAAGAGTTCCAAGTGATAGCATTCGCCAGGGTGTGCCGAAGTGTGGAACTCTTCTGTCTTTCACACACACACACGCCACACACAGCACAGGCTGCCGAAAGAGCGGAGACCAGGCGCTGCATATGCATGTGCCGTCGTGGAAAAATTACCATCATCATAGCGCCTCTTAACCTCTTATGTATGTCTGCCGCTGCCACTGACTTGCCGTCCATTTGACTATTCTGTTCTGTTCTGCTGTCTTGTTTGAATCGGCACAGCTGTCTGTCTGTCTGTCCATCGAATCACTCCAGCTACACCACCATCAACACACCCAAACCCGGAACTACCTCCAGTCCTCCTCATATACCATACCACATCCCATATCCATTATTACCATTACCACATCCCGTCCCGCCTGCCCGCCTAAACCTATATCTGAACCCTGAGTACGACTCTACCACATCAGCTCATAGGCTCACTGGCAGGCCTCTTCTTCCACCTGTCCTCCAATACCAGAGCTCCAACACCAACCAACCGCAGTACCAATACCCCCCTTTCTCCCAAAAGCTACCTGCCTACTACAAACGGCGGCCCTCCGGCAGTCGGATCGACGCGGTATACATACATTACACAGCCCGGCGTGTGATTAGGCTCTCTTCGCCGATCGCCTGCCACTGTGCGTGCTTCCTCCACCACCTTGCACTTCTGTTCCCGGCCTGGATCCGTGCGCAGAGTACATGGTCGTGAGCAGCAGCTGTTCTCTTCCACCTGCTGCTACCACCACACCCTGCTGCCTTCTCTCGCCTGGTTGCACTACATCCATCTCCACATCCATCTAGCCTGTAGCTCACCTCGCCTGCTGCTGCTGCTGCAACTGCGCCGTCACTACCAGCTACAGCTACAATACTGCCCAACCCCAAATTCGAATTCCACTCGCCCAAATTCCCGCTTTTTAGCCAGCCAAACGGCCCGCGCGATTTGCCCGTTGATCAGGGACAGACCTCGCTCTCTCTGGAGATACGACGACGACTTGCGCTACCTCGCCCGCCGAGCGCCGTTACGCCTGCAATCTGGCCGTAGCCCGCGACACTCCTACCGCACTCGCCCTCACCCTGAGACGTAGTAGTGACACCTACTGTACACGACAGTCTGCGCACGCCGAAGCCCGAGCACGCCCGCACCAACATGTCGCACGGAAAGATGACCCTGTACAAGCTGGTGGTGTTGGGAGACGGTGGCGTGGGAAAGACGGCGCTCACCATCCAGGTTCGTATTTCGATCCCGGCCAGGCGACAGCGAAGCGACCTCCTGCTAACACTTCATCTCACAGCTCTGTCTCAACCACTTCGTCGAGACATACGACCCGACCATTGAGGACTCCTACCGCAAACAAGTCGTCATAGACCAGCAATCATGCATGCTGGAAGTCCTCGACACGGCGGGTCAGGAAGAGTACACAGCACTGCGCGACCAATGGATACGAGACGGCGAAGGCTTTGTGCTCGTCTACAGCATCTCGTCCCGCGCGTCCTTTGCACGCATTGAAAAGTTCCACCACCAGATTCAAAGAGTAAAAGAGTCCGCTGGCGCTGGATCACCCACGTATCCCGGCTCACCGCTGTCACAGACCATGAACGCCTCTTTTGGGCCAGCGCCGGTCATGCTCGTCGGCAACAAGTGCGACCGCGTCACGGAAAGAGAAGTCTCCACACAGGAAGGCAGTGCCCTTGCGAAACAACTCAATTGCGAGTTCGTTGAGGCGTCGGCGAAAAACTGTATCAACGTGGAAACCGCCTTCTTCAACGTCGTCCGACAACTGCGCAAGCAACGAGCAAACGCACCACCACCTCGCGATTCCAAGGGCTACAACTCGGCTGCCCACAAGGGCCAACGACCCGCAAAGGACGCGTACTACGACCATGACAGAAAGGAGGATAACCGTTACCGTCGACCACGGAAGAACCGAAGCGAGCGTGGTGGCGGTTCCAAGTGTGTCGTCCTCTGATTCAGATCTCTGTCCACACATGTACATGGAAAAGAAGCAGAAACGAGAGGCGGCCGCGCAAGGCGTCTCGGCAATAGCATCGAGACCGTCTGCCTCACGCTGCAATAACCATCTCTGAGCTCTCCCCGCAATCTTCGTCGGGCACCAACAATTTCGAGTTCTCCAGCCGAGCCTGCACTCTACTTCATGCCGTTCCGGAATGACGGCCAAGCAGCCCGTCGTGCTTGTTCTCGAGAGCATGCTCGACAATGCATCTCGGCGTATGCGGAGTGCATGACGCCACGCGACGGCGCAGCAGCTTCTCAACACACGGACAAACCCGAGATGTGCGATTGGAAAAGCACTTTGCCCTCGCCTGCCGAGCCAGATCTGCATCTTCGCTTGCCGGAGGATTCCTTCCATCCCTATCGGCCTTGTTCGGCGGCTTTCTTCGCGATTTAGCCTGATCAATCTCCCACGCGAGCGCCGCGTGGTCAAGCGAGATTAAAACGCCACGCGGAGCCGGAGGATTACCGCCGCACTGTTTCTTCCTTTCCCCCTTGTCTTCTGGATCCCTGCGCGGGGCGCGCGCGCATGCAGGAATTGAAGATCACATGACTAGTGTGCGTCTCGCTGCGGTTCTCTAGAGTGTGCTGGCCTATACGCGCGGTCCAACGCCTTGCCTTCCAATACAGCTTACGGAAAAAGAGAAACAAGCGTCTTGACAGTGCGTCAGGAGGATCCAAGTAGCGCACTTGCGCTATGTCTTTGCCCTCGGGGATTTGCGACGATCAGTTGCTCGCTTCTACGCGAGCACTGGTCGGAGCAAAAGCACCAGGCAGAGATAAACAAGGAAGACGGGCAGGGGGAATGGAGACGCGTAGGAAGGAAAGGGACAGGACCGTTCTTTATTCTTTTACGATTTTCACGAGTCAATTGAGCGACAGCAATAATTAAGCAAAGCCGTAACTTGTTGGAGGCAAGCATCTGTTGTACACCAAAAATATATACCATGTACTGAATTAATACATTTTACAAATCGCTATGTCCATTTCTATCTTGTTTTATCTCTCCCTCCTCACTTGCCTTGGAGGTGAGACTTCCTTTGTGTGGGAATTTGAGAAATTGCGTGTAGTAAACCTGGTAGCAGCTTACGCTGGCAACATACATGTACGCAAGGCTTTTCTGTTCGCAATTTGTGCTGATGTCCCAAAATTATGTCCCAAATTACCCATGTTTGATGAGAGAGAAAAAACGACAAGGCGGTAAGGCTCAACTCTGGATAAAGAGGAGCGTGTCAAGAGACTGACTGAACGAACGCCCACCCAAAGAATAAGGAAAAAGACACCTTTCCCTTAATCGCAATCGCTAGGCTTCGCAGGGACATGGAGAGGTGCGTGTGCGTGTGCGTCGCTTTTGCCCAAGAAACAAAGAAAACCTTAGACTAACTGTCAGAGAGAAGAAAAAAGAAGAAGATTAGGAAGAACGCAAGAGGAACCCCCAGCCTATGGAAAGGCTGGGGAGTTGTAAGAAAGAAAGATGTCGGCTGGTAGATTGCAAGGTCGGATCGGATCGAATGGGAAATGGAACCATTACACCGCCATCATCCCCGGTAGACTGCTCCTCTGCCTCCTGCCCCTGCGCTGCTCCTTCATCTCCAGCTGCGCGGCCATCAGTTTCGCTTGCACCCAGGCGCGTTTCTGTTGGTTTTGGCGGATGGCGGGACGGTTGAGGAGGTCGGTTAGGTGAGGAATTGTGGAGGTTGAGTTCATCATGAGTGGAAGATCGGATTCGTCATCGTCGGATGATTGCTCCATTTGTGAGGTTGTCGGTGTGGTTGGCAGGGTTGATGGTGAGGTTGTTGGTAGTGTTGATGAGGGCGATTTTGAGGGCGGGGACTGAAGGTCGGTTGTGGAGGATCTTGACGTTTGTTGAGGTACGGGCATGGTTGTTGGTGGTGGTAATGAGTCCATTGTTGTGGTTGATGTGATGTGATGCTGCGTAGTATTGCTGGTTTGGCCCTGTAGTTGATTTGTTCCACCAGTGTGGCGAGTGTTCTGATTCAGTATAGTCCGATGTTGTGACAACGTTTGAGCAGTAGCAACAGTGATATTGAAAGTGGAGAGTAGGTAGTAACAGCAGCGGTAGTAGCAAATGGTATTGATGAATGTAGTAGTGCAATGCAATAAAATAGCTAGAAGCAGACAAAAAAAGCGGAGGAAAGCAGGGCAAGGGAAACAGCTTCAAATGATACACGAGCGCATCATTATTCGCGTCTTCAGCAGGGAAGAAGTAACAAGTGCGTTGGTGGTGGGCGGTGCGAATCAAGGCTCTGTGAGCCGATGAAGAGTGAGTTCCGACATTATTACGGCGTTTCGCATCAGGGGCTGCGTTTTAAATCGAAGGCGTTGATTTGCAAGTCGATGCTCAATCACGATGTCCACTCTTTTGGAGAACAGATTAATCGGGACAGACTCCCACCATCATCCGCCACGTCTGTCCCCGGCTATCCAACCCCCGGGAGCCACTGAGCTAGAGGCTGAGATTGCCGCCGCCTCGCAGTGGAGTCGGCGGCGCAGATCGAGTGTGTTCGAGACCCTCGACAGATCGTCTGTTTCCGTGAAGACCCGACGCTTGCGCTTTTTGGGGCTTGCTTCGACACCGCTTTTGGTGTGGATGTCGGTTGTCAAAGTTGTCTTTCCCATCTCGTTCATAGGGCTGCTTCAAAATGTGCCATGTCCATACCACTGCTGTCGACATGCCTCAGACGAACCATTCGCGACCTTGAGTGGTTGTTGACACAGAGAGCGCTGCATGGTATTGAGTGTCCAACACGTGCGTGATTCATTCGCAAGAATGCAGAGTCTAATGCCGTGAGTCGTTAATCTCTCATGCTGTCGCATTATAGACTCTGACATAACTCAATTTCGATATATACCGATGTGCGCCCCCTTAAGCCTCGTAGATGGGGTTGTCGCGTGGCGGCGAGCACTGTGATCAAAGCTCTCTCCTTTTGTCGCACTGACGTGGCACGTTGATGAACCTTGGGAGTCTCGAAGTCACTCATCATGGAACTTCTGCAAATCGCGCATGCGATACAGAACACCTTCCCGTTGTTGCTGAGTTCATGCTAACGAATGTCGAAAAGACACTCAGTGGCATACTACCCAAGGACAGACTCCGACTCGACAGCTCCTGAATGTTGTTAATATTCGACATTATCGTCGTCGCATCAACTTCATGATTCATCCCACTATTGTACATCTCGCGCAACAATCAACCTTCCAAAGCCGCATCCGCGACTTTCAACATCTCGAAATCCTCGCGGAACTGCGCCATCAGCTTGCGACTCTCCCAAAATTGCTTCCCATACGATATAAGAATCTCCTCCCCTGCTTTGATCCCATGCTTCCGCTTCCCAGCTTTGCCGGCAGACAACACGAAGATGCCCACTCTGCGCTCCCACTTGGAGCCGCCCGCACGTTTCGTGCATGGTACCTTGATGAAGCAGTCTCTGAACTCCGCGTTGGGCCGGTCGGCGATGCCACGGTAGTCATTGGCACATCTGGACTGGTTGCCTGACTTTGAGGCGTCGACGCTCAGGTCGATATCCCGGTCGAAGCAGAGGTCGTAGTCGCTGTACGGATCCGTGTCTGAAATGCTGTTGTTGTGGATGTGGCCCATGTAGAGACATACCAAACGGTCCGGCTCCAAGTGTTCTGCGGCGAACAGACCCCGTTGGCCTCGAGCCGGGTGCTTCTCATCTTCGATGATTGTTATCACGCACGAGCTTGAGGATTCTGCCAGCTGGGCACTTGTGACCTTGCAGTGGGTTTCGAGTTCGATGGAAGTGCGTCCTAGTTGTGCTCGTTGCTCGGCCGTGACTGCGTCTGAATAGGTGTGGTCCCACAGGTATGTGATCTCCTCTGGCCAATTTTTTGGCAGCTTGGCTGCGTCTTCCTTTAGCTCGCGTGGCTCATCCTGCCGTCTCTGATCCTCTTCTTGCTTCTTTTTGGCGATCTCTTCTTGTTTCTTCTCCCATTCAATCTGCTTTTTGCTGGCGTCTTTCCGTGGCATGATGGAGATGGAGATATCAAGCGCCAGGTTCAGCGTGCACGAACACCGAAACTTCTGACCAAAGCCGAGTGTGAATTCCGATGGGGCCTACTCATACTCGAGGAGACCGCAGCATATGTGTCGGGACACATCCAACCTAGTGATCTGAAAGACAGTCATGTGCCCTCATCCGTAGAATGGATGTGGCCAAGGTCAAAGCAAGACAAGATGCGGGGTCGACTGTGAGGCACCACAAACATAAACGCGAACATAGGCAATAATGATCGGAACCGTCAAATACCATGTAAAAGTGCCACAGAGACGCAAATTGACATTATGGTTTTTAAAACAGTACACTTCAATGACAAAACCCTGAGCCTGTTCAAGATCCCGCTAAAACGCTTCAAATCGCCAACACCACCCATGCCATGCCATGTTACACACCATGCTATGCCACCACCATCACTGCTTCTCTTCCTTCATGTCAACGACGAATGATGTGTTGCGACACATCCGTCCGAGCCTAAGAAATCACCAATGTTGACACTCTTCACCCGGCGGCAAGCACCGTCCAGCTTCACGTCGAGCAATCCCGACAGAACCAGGCGACGTCTTCTGGTGGTGACCTCTTCAATCCGGCGCAATAGAAGTGAAACCATTGTCGCTCGCAGTCTGGGTTGTCACACCCGACCATGGGCCCCGCGCTAGGTGAATCGCAATAGCAGTACCGTTCGGCAGCCTGGTTTTCGATTTGTTTTGACTTTCGTCTCTTTGGCGGTGTGGGAACGACTTCGGGTTCTTCTGCGTCGTCGGACGGCGGACTCACTTCTCGCGCGACTTCTTCCACTTCTTCCTCGGCGGGTTTGTGTTTCTTTGTGTCCCCATTGCGATGCTGATGCGATTCCTCTTCTTCATCGTCGTCCTCTGAATTTTCCGGCGCCGACTCGCTGGCCTTGCGCTTCACCCCTTGCGCAGCTTGTGATGATTCGTGGCTTTTACTGCCTCTAGGGCTCTCAGCCTCCTCAGTCGCGCCCTCCACGTTGGCGACAGGATCGTGGAGCGCATTGGTGATCTTCTCCATGGCCATGTTGTCGCCTTGCACAGTCTCTTTGATCTCGGGATCTATCCAGCCCTCAGTCCAAGATCCGCCGAAGTCGATGATCCAGAGTTTGTCGTGTTTGTCCACCAGGAAGTTGTCTGCTTTAGCGTCCCCCCAAACAATGTTGCATTCATGTAAATTTTTGGTCATTCGATCTGCCTCTGACGCCCATGCATCACGCTTGTCCTGGAGTACTTCGGGCCGAACCTTGTCTGTGAGTGGGGCCGAGCCGGGTATGTTTTGCTGCAGGAAGCCGATTGCGCGTGTTTTAGATGTGTTGTCTGCAACGAAACCGACAAGTCGAGGCGCGCGAATCTTGTCCGCAATGTCCGGCTGCGCGATACGGTTGAGGTGCCAAAGTTCTCTCTTCGTCGTCTGCGGCGCGTACGAGTCGACCGCTTTGAAGAACATCGTCTCTCCAGTCTCCTCGCAGCGCACTTGAGTTGGATGATATGGCGGCGGCGACGCGCTGCCGGCAAGCATTGTGAGCTTCCTCGAGTCGAACCACGGCACATCCACATCGCGGATGTATTTGGGCAATGTGATTTCGGGCTTCAGCTTGGATATCCTGCGCTTCAGCTCACTCGACGCTTCCAGCTCAACCGCGCAGAGCTCGTCCTTTTTGGAAATGTCCAGCTCGAAGAATTGCGTTTCGGCCTCGTAGTAATCATGCAACGAAAGCTGTTCCTGTGGCTTCTTCCCAGCCTGCCGACGGACAGGCTCGAGCATCCATGATTGGAGAGCTTCTTCGGCATCCTCCACGCAGTCGACGCCGCTGCCGTCTTCGTTTGATGTCGCATGTTCAGAGTCGTTCATCTCTACACCGCTGTCCCGGCTGTTGCCACCCTCTTCATCACTGCTCTTTCGAATCACAGCGATCAATCTTCGAAATTCGTCGTATGTTCGACCTTTCGTCTTGTCGCTTGACTCCTTGAGTCTGCTGGCATCGGCTATAATGTGCATTCGCGTGTTGTCTTCGGTGTACACGGTAAGGGCAGCGCTATCCTCATCGTCCAACAGGAAATCAAGGACGTGATGGGAGCAGTACTCGACGGGTTTGGCGACCGTAGGCATGGCTTTTGGATTGAATGGTTCAATTCGCGTGAGCTTGACTGCAAAACACGCAAGGCGAAGGACTGAGGTGTATGAAATGTTACCAGGAACAACGAGAGCACCTACTACATGTCCATCCGTTACTCTACTTTGAATCCACGCCATTGGAGCTACTATGAGCGAAACATTACAGTATGGCAGAAGAAGTCAGGGAGTTATCTGTCGTCATGACTTTGGCACAGACGAGACATTGTCATTTGAAACGGGGCCATCGACGGGTAGTCAGGTACGATCTGCCCTGTGATTCGGTAGTAAAGTGATAGATCGTGAGAATGATACTATTAGTGCCAATGGGATCCTATGAGATCTTCCTTGGTGGTGACGAACACGAAGATCTGATCGATCTGTTAGTGCTTGCATTAGCGCGTTTTGTAGCGCGATCACGTCGATTTGACCTCTTGGGGAACAGATACAGTGGGACAGATCCGCGGATTACTGGGCGCAAACTGTTCCGATTGATGATTTTGCCCCTGAGGTGAACTTCTGCGGCGGCTGGGGTGATTGCTTTCTGGTGGCTGGAAGACTAGACTTACGCTCTCAGACTCACTCGACACACACATGCATGCATTCCGCTGGAATCTCTTGACCTCGGCATAGGGCGCGTACTCCTGCGACGCGTACTTTACCAACGTCTGGCAACTAAGTGATATCCTCGCGGGAAGAGCGTGAGGTTTGCTGAACCTGCCGCGATCTTGCTATCGTTATGGGCATACGAGGACTTCTATTTCAATCGCCCCGATACACGGCTATGTATATCAACCCAGTACGACTTAAACAAGTGATGCCGGACAATGCGCATGCCCGCGATCGATTGACCAAAGGTGTCTCCTCAAGGCCGCCAGATCGACAGCGACGAACTATGGTGACTTGAAATCAACAGGACATCACACGACCATCAAAACTGTGGATGACATGGCGTGACACGAGAAGAAAAGTCAGGGATCTCCGAATCCTCCCGCTCTTTAGACGAGGCTTGCTGCGCTTTCCGCAATCCTTCAGTCGTTCCGCGCTCGTTGCGCGCTCGTTGCGACGTCTCTTTGTTGCACTTTTCGGTGGTACTCGAAGCACATGGCTGTTGCATGGCCTGATGGATTCATTTGCACTGCCGCAGGATACTCGCTAATGGATAGTCACGGTTCGTTGCGATTGGCTGTTCTATGGCCTTTCACCGGTATCTATGCAAGGCCACACAGACAAAGGTGTACCAGGAAGCCCTTCGTGGTTTGTATATAATGAGACGTAGAGCAGCTACCTGTGTCGAGGCTCTCGAATGAAGCGTTCACTCATTGATCTCTTCTCTCTTGTCTAATTCTCACTTCCCATTCGTAAATCACCATATAATCGACCACCAAAGTCAAGACTTCTTCCCCAACATGAGTCGCGGAGGAGGTGGTGGAGGTGTAGCTCAGCTTGGAGACGATCTGGGCGATCATTGGAAAGACTATGGTACGTCAATAATGAAGCCTCATCCGTATGTTCGAACTGACACGCCTCTGCAGTCCCTGGCTCGGTCTGGTTTTACCAGCCAAACAAGATCGCGCCACCCATCTTCGCCGCGGCCTACTTAGCATCCGGCGCTTTGCACACATATCAAACATAGTAAGTGGAAGCTTACAGCCCCGGCTTCCGACGTGCTCGACACTGACACAACTCTCAGCCACTACAAATCCTGGAAGATCACCCTGTTCCTACCCTGGGGCGCCCTCCTAATGACCGCCGGCTTCATCATGCGAGAAGTCGGAGCCTTCAACATCTCAGACCTGGGCATCCTGATCGCAAGCATTGTGCTTCTTCTCTCCGGGCCTCCGATCTACTCCGGAGCAGCCTACTTCATCCTCGCCCGCGCCCTCTACTACATTCCCTGGCTCTCGCCGCTGCACCCAGGAAGGATCCTCACCACTTTCATCGGTGTGGACTTCCTCATCGAACTCATGGTCGCCAACGGCGCCGCCAAAGCCGCCAACACTTCAACAAGCGCCGCTGAACAACAAGCCGGCGCCATCCTGATCAAGACGGCCTTGATCTTGCAGGCTTGTACTTTCGCCGCTTACGTCGCCATTCTAATTGTCTGGCACACGCGGGCCAAGCGTGCAAATCTCATGACCGCCAATTTGCGAAAAGTCGTTGCGGTTATGTATGCTTCGGCGGCGCTGATTTCAGTGCGGTGCATTTATCGGATTGCCGAGTATTTCGAGGGTTGGTTGGGAGAACTGTAAGTGCATACGTGGACCACTACGTGTAGTCGTTTGTGACTGCTCGGCATCCATCCGACAGGTTTGTGGCTGACCATGGAACTTGAATCCCACAGAAATACCCACGAAGCATACTTCTACGTCTTCGAGGGCGTCGTCATGCTCGCCAACTCCGTCATGTTGAACGCTGTGCACCCTGGTCGACTACTACCGAAAGACTCGAGGGTCTACTTGGCACCCGACGGTATAACAGAAATGCAGGGCCCCGGCTGGCGAGACCCACGCAGATGGTGGTGGCAGATTGCCGACCCGTTCGATTTCGCCGGCTGTTGCAGGAGGGACGCGAAGCACGATTTTTGGAACCACCCCGAACCTGTTGGAAATGAGGGCGGAAATGAGGGCGGAAATGGGGCGCCGAGGGTTGAGAGTGAGGCTGGCAAAGTAGAAGTTTCAATGGCGTTGAAGAGTAACGTCGCGGCAGCGCCGGATCATAGCGCGGTGAACAGATCGTTGTGGTTGCGGGTCGTGGATCCTCTGAGGCTCTTCGCGGCACGTTGAAGGAGCATCGGTGGTCTTTGCTGCAAGAAAATCGGGCGCTCCGTAAAAGGAGCCGGGTGCTAATCTGAGATTGATATCACGTACGAGTGTGCTTTGGGAAAGCGACGGATCAATAAGTGTCTTTTGCTCGATAGTTCCGTCAAGCATAAGTAGGCTGTAACTTCCCACACAACCTCAAAGCAACTCTCTCCGGCAGATCGTTCTCGTACATATGCGTAGCCCAACGCTCAACAAGAGCCCTAGTGTCAGCCGGGTCGATGATCTCCTCGATACTGAAATGGTTCGCGGTTCTCAGCGGGTTCATCAACCGCCGGTACTCCTCGTCCAATTCCTTGTATCTTGCCTTGCGAGCTTCGGGACCATGTTCTTTTTCGATCTTCTTCAACTCGGCGGAATGTCCGACTTCGATTCCACCATCTAAGGGAAGGGATCCCCATTCGCCTGATGGCCAGCCAACGCGCATGTGCGGGTCCCTCGCTTCGAGCATCAGACTTCCTGCTACGCCATATGCTTTGCGGACAATGACGGAGAATATGGGGACGGTCGTCGTGTAGTAGGTCTTGGTAAGCTCGACGCCCCACCTCATTGTCGCCTGCTTCTCAGCAACAGTTCCGATAGCGTAGCCAGGCACATCCACAAATTGAACGATGGGCAGATTGAAGACGTCACAGAACTTGAGGTGGCGTAGGAGTTTCTGGGATCCCGCTGCATCGAGAGCTCCAGAGAGAACTTCGGCGTTGTTCGCAATGATACCTATGGGCTTGCCTCCAAGGCGAGCTAGGCCGACGATGGCCGTTCGACCCCAAAGAGCACCGATCTCGAAGAACGAACCTTCGTCCACAACCGTGGCGACCAGACGGCGAGAATCGTACATCCTCTCTCTTCTCCGCGGAATGATAGACCGTAAGCTCTCGCAGGCCCTATCGGCAGGATCTTCTGCCTCCGAACGGGGTGGCACTCGTGTCCCACAATTTGGCAGGTATCCCAAGACAGCTCTCAGCTGCTCAAAGGCTTCGGCCTCATTCGCAGCGAGATTGTCGATGGTGCCATTAGCACAGTGAACGCCAGGTCCGCCTAGGTCCGCCAGACTCAGGCCTTCCTCGAAAGTCGCGCCCGCCACCACTCTCGGCCCAGCGTTAAAAAGAGATCCTATGTCCCCAGCCATCACGGAGAAATGGCAACTGACAACTCTGGCCGCGCCCAGCCCAATCGCAGGTCCCAGCACGGCGCCGAGGTTGGGGATGCCCCCGTTGAGTTGTTTCATGATTGAGTCCATCCCATGGAACGGAGGCACGTATGAAAACCCAGTGGAGCGGATCGTACTGACACTGCCTCCACCAGACGAACCATCGACCAACTTCACCATAGGCAACTTCAACGCGACCGCCAGCTTCTCCAAATAAGTAGTCTTAGCCCACAGAGCACCATCGGCGTGACCAGCGCGCAGACTGAAATCATCAGCGGTGAAAACAACTTCACGGCCGCGCAGCTTGCCGAATCCCTGTACGTTGTTGCTCGGAGTGAAGGCTTTCGGCTCTTCGCGCAGAGCGTCCAACTGCTTCCACTCGACGGAGCCCGTCGCGCTGCCGATTTCGCGGAAGGAGCCCGGGTCGAGGAGGTGTTCGACACGCTCGCGAACCCAGAGCTTGCCGGCTTGCTTCTGGCGGATGTAACCTGTGCGGGTTGTGTCTGGTGTTGCGGCCATGTGGCGGAGCGTGGTTAGTTGGTAGCGGATGTCGCTCCAGTCAGACGGTAGGTCGTCCTTTTTGGGTTGTCTCTTTCGTCGACGGGTTGTATTCGGTTGTTGTGGCTTTCCATTTTGTACATGGTCGGAAATCTGAGAAGCCCGCTCGGCGGCTGTTGCTGTCTGGTCTTTTGATGGGGGAGAGGGTGAGGGTGTGACTCTCTCTTCTTTTCGATTCTGGTCGCCCATTGCGATATTGTCTACTTTTGTTGCGGATGGTAGAGCGCAGCCTACTATGTTGCAGAACAATCAACATTGCTCGATTATTGGGTACAAAGGTAGCCGATGGGTGGCATCACCAGCACAAGCCGAGGTCCTCCTCAGTGCTCACCGAGTGGGGTTAAGATCTGCACAACATGCCTAGGTATTGCAAAAGTAAGGGTCAGCGAATACAATTTGATGCACAATAATGCAAGATCGGAAACAGTAGAAGCGTCGGGCGCACGTGTAGATGAGTATGAAGCGTAATCGTGGAATGTTTTTCTGGTACAAGAGTGGTAAGCGAGTTCACATTTCGAAGTCCTTCGGCCGCAAGTCCGTAGACACCACACCGTGTTCGTTTGTAACTCCGTTGAACTCCTTGCTTTCGTAACCGACAACGCCATATTCGCCTGCAGCTCGTGAGAGTCGTTGCCTCAAGTTTCGCCCTCGGCCTCGCCGCCATCGTCGTCGTCTTTCTCCATCTCGGCCGCGAGAGCGGCTTCAAGGTCAGCATCGTCGTCGTCGTCCTCATCTATGCCATCTAGGTTCTCAGTATCTGGATCGTCGTCAACAGCGCTGATGTCTCCGTCGCCAGTGCCTGCAGTGGCCATGTTGGTCAGGCTGGTAGTCCTGCCTAACGCTTCCTTTTTCCTCTTCTGAAGCCTGCTACCTTCGGGGTCTGAAATAGCAGCATCGGCCACGGCATCCTCTCTTTTGCGCTTTTGGCCACTAGGCGTCGAAGTAGTCGACGAATCGCTTTGGTTGCCACTCTCAGATTCGTTCTCGCTTTCATCAGGCGCGTCGCTGTCATCGTCTCCCATGAATTCTTTCAACTCATCTTCGAGCTCATCCCAGTTTTCCTCGACCGGGCCTTCGATCGGGCTGCCACCTTCACCGTCATCTTTTGGTGCGTATTTCGCCAGCTCTTCGTCGTCCGTGTCTATCCCGGATACTGATTGAGTCCCATTTTCGTCACCATTGCCAAGATCATTGTCGGCTTCGTTGTCTGTAAGCGCGGCCTCTTCGTCCGAAGATGAGAGTATACCAGCTGCCTTATCTTCGAAGCTACCAGGCAAGCCAGCGGATCCATTTGTGGGTGCATCAGAGTGGATCCGGTAAGGGCCTTCATCAACCCTGACCCACTGTGAAAAACAGGCAAAGAGCCAGCCGGTGTTTACAATCGAAATCCTCCCGCCCTTCTTAGCAGCTTGACGGACCTTTGCTGTTCTCCGCTCAGGACTTGCTATGACGTGGGTTGTCTTCTTGGTGATGTTTTCAGTCACTGTGGCGCCAAAGCTTTTGGCCCATGTCACGGTATCGTAGGTGTGGATGTTTACACCTAGCGGTACTACGCCGGAAAATACAATGTGCGTATCACCGAGGACGCGATACTTCATCTCCTGCATAATGACGGCGGCATCCGGGATGGTCAGATCTTGAATAGACTGTTTCTTGGGTTTCCCTGGACGAAGTTCGGCGACGCGGCCAGCTTCGCCTGCAGACAGCCCTTTCTCATACTCCTCATAGAAGGCATCGTGCACGTTCCTGAGGTTCTTGCCAAGGTGTTCAAGTTCTGTGTCGTCGTCCTGGAGAAGATTGTGGCGATATTTGGGATGGTCGGCTGGCGTTATTTCTTTCTCGGCCAGTCCGTCCTCTTTCAAGATCTCGGTGGCTTCTGCCACGGCAGCCGAGTCTTTGGCGTCTTTGGCCTCTTCGTCCGCTGCGTCAAGTATCTTCTGCTTTTGCAAGAGCGGTCTGTCTGCCACTTGGGTTGCGAGTGTCTCGTCGTGCTCGTGCTCTTTCTTCTGCAAGGTATCCTCGTCCTGATCACCAGCCATGGAGACCATAAGATCAACCGGAGACATCTCACCGTTGGCCGCAGGGGGAGTCGTTGGCGGAGTTAGGGGTGATGAGGGTTTCTCTGCAGAGTCGCTTGTCTCCTTCGACTGCTCGCCATCGTTGGATGCTGGTTCGGCTGGTTCGGCATTTGAAGCTTGTTCAACCTGAGGCTTGGTTTTCGGGGCTTCGATAACATGCTGTTTAGGCAGGAAGCTGCTGTTGATATCGCCAACGCCCACGAAAAAGTCATAGGCATTGACCTTGATAAGGTTCGGAGTCCACTGCCAGACATCACCACGGTCATCGATGATCACGACCATGCTTGTATCCACTGGGAAGAGGCGCTTCAGCGCTTTCTTCATGCCCTCGGCACCGTTCTCGTCTCTTGAAAGCACGCGCGGCCCAAAGATGGTACGCTCCGGGTCGATGAAGTTTGTGACCAGTTGCGCATAGTCGCGCGAAGCCATAGTGTAGACATGCATCTCGTAAAGCTTTGACACTTCAGCCAAGAACTCTCGAAGGCCGGGCCTAGGTTTGACGTAGTAGGTTTTGTCGTCGCGCGGTAGACGGAAAGATGCGACATCCTTGAGCGCCTCGTGGTTCGGATTTGACGGATCGTTTTTCCACTCTCCCACGGTCTCCTCCACGCAGCACTGGATGACCGTCTGATCAAGATCCACAACAAGCGTAAGCTTGCGCGATTCTATCAGTCTGCGCTTTGCTTCCTCATCCGCGCGTTCCGTCTCGCCTTTGCTGATCATGACCGTCTGCATGCCTTGTCTATCGTGTATTGTGTTGAAGGTAGCACGGTCTGTCCCTTTGACGGTGCTGTTGTAGTTCTTCACCTCTTTCATGTCCTTGCCGCACTCGGCGCATAGTCCTCCGAATTGCACCTCGTGCCTGCACGCCTCCTCGACATCTGCGACCATGGTGACATTTGTTATGACCTGGCCGACGGTGACGTTCAATGAGGTCAGGACGCCCTCAAACTCCGACTCAAAGGTCGCAGGCCATGTGCGCTCGACTTCGACATCGATCTTGCCATCTTTCTCGGTCCAGGTGCCTTCGGTGACTTTGGACTTGTACTCGTAGTCGAACAGTGGCGCGTTTTCCGGGAGGTCGTCGCCAGGCTTGCGCAACAAGCGCGTGACCTTGATAGGATACAGCAGACCATGGGGAGTGTGGAGATGCATTGGTGGTAGAGGTAGGGTATTGGTGGCTTGGGTTTACTGTCTGGTCACATGCTTTGACTGGCGCATCTGGCGGGGAATGCAAGTGATAGCAGGCGGCAATGCGACAAGGCGACGACTATCTACAGGTCACGAGACAAAAGGCAGGTTCATTCACAGCAGAGAGTGATCACAGCCAGATGCTACCAACTTGTAGAATAGCCTGCCTCGGAGCTCCGATATGGCGCGCGCGTGTGTGTATGAGTGAATGGGCGCACGCGACAGGAAGGCAGCTGTTGCTATGTCCAGGTTGGCGATTGGATGGGTTGGCTGGTGGAAAGGCTTTGGAAGGATTGGTAGGAGGGTGGGCGAGTGGTCGGTTTGGTAAAGGCAAGGTAATGTAATGTATGGAGAGGCGAGGGGTTGTGTTTCGTTGTTTTCTGTGGACGCGGCGCATGGGAATGTGGCTTATACTTATACTGTTAGCAGCCAGCAAGGGAAGCACGGCACTAAGGGCAAATGACGGCCGCATCACGTGCGTGGACGCGTACCTTCAAGCTCTCCATCCACCTCAAGCTCCCCTTGTTCCTTGCCTACAAACGTCCATCTCCCTCCCTCCTACTCCCATCTATACTACAGTACATTCATGTATATTTCGAAAACATCCGCCTGCTTCCGCTGATATACATTGTCAACATCCGGATTGTATGTACTCGATGAACGTTCTTCTCAGGCTACGCTACAACAACACCAGCTGGCCTCTACCGATCGACCTGGGCAACAGCGCGTGCATACTGTACTCACACACTCCTGCAACAAAGCCCAGCTCCATCCTAGGTAGCTAGATCTTCGCCTTCACCTCCTTGACCACCACCCCGTGCGAACCACTACTCTCTTTGTCCCTCAACATCCGTCTCAGAATCTTACCCGAAGCGCTCTTCGGGATCTCGTCGATGAATTCTATCTCCTTCACCGCCTTGTACTTCACCTTCTTATCCTTGACGTACCCAATCAGCTCCATCCCCAGCTCGTGGCTAGCCTGTTCGCCGTCCTTGGGTACAATGTACGCCTTCGGGATCTCCCCAGAGTATTCATCTTGGATACCAAGCACGGCTACATCGCTCACCTTCGGATGACCGAGCAGCAGGTCCTCAAGCTCAGCGGGCGCGACACCGATGCCCTTGACTTTAATCATCTCTTTGATCCTGTCCGTGATCGTGATGACACCGAGCTCGTCGATACAGCCTTGGTCGCCCGTGTGCAAGTACCCATCAGCATCGAACGACTCGCGTGTTGCCTTCTCGTTGTTGAGGTAGCCCATGACAATCTGCGGCCCTTTGGCCAAGATCTCGCCTGGCTCGCCCACCCCACCTTCCGTACCATCGTCTTTCACAATCTTGACTGTTGTGCTGGCAACGACGGTACCGACTGCATGCGCATTCTTGTAGTCGTACAAGCTAGGCGGGTGAGCCGTGATGCAAGAGCAGGACTCCGTCATTCCATAGCCCTGCTTGAAGCCCGTCTGAGGGAACTTCTTCTTCAGAAGCTGGATGATCTCCTCGCTCAACGGTGCAGCCCCACTGGAGAACCGGCGGAGGAAGCTCAGATCATACTCATCGACGATCGGGTCCCGCACGAGGCGAATCAGGATTGGAGGCACGAGTAAGAGTTCCCTGATCTGGTATTCGACGACGGTATCCAGCATTGACTTCATGGTGAACGAAGGTAACATGATGACTTCGGCATTGATCAGAGCTGGAAGGTGGAGTGCGTGTACAAGTCCTGTGATGTGGAATGATGGCAGGACCGCGAGAATTTTCTTGAGGTCCGACGGGGTGATTTGAATGATCTGAAGGCATTGGGCGATTACATTTTGATGTGCAATCATTACCTAGCGAATGGTTAGCTGTTTGACACACATGGTGGATACAAGTAAGCTTACGGCTTTTGGTAAGCCTGTCGTTCCAGAGCTGAACGATAAGAAACCGCCTTGGGTATGGGTCAGTCAAGAATCTCTCACAATCGGCCCAACACTGACACTTACAGACGTCAAAGTTAGTCTTCCCTTCCGGAATGGTATAATACGGCGATTGCTCCTTCTCCTTCCTCCCCGTTTCAATCAACTCCTTGATGGTAGTATGCCCATCCACAGCCCCCTCCAGCAAAAACAGATTCTCCTTTGGGATCCCAGCATTCTTCGCAGCCTGCACAGCAACCTCCATGCTATTCGGATGGGTCATCAAGAACTTGGCATCGGCCGTCTTGAGCGCATAAGTCATCTCCTCGACATTGTACGCCGGACTAGCGCCCGAGACCTTGCCTCCGACTCGTAAAGTGGCGTGCATGGCGACTGGGTACCAGATGCTGTTCTGGCTGAAGAGTGCGACGGTGTCGCCTTCCTGCAGCCCATAGCGCTTTTTGAGAGCGGTGCTGAGGTGCGTGGCGGCTTCTTTGACTTGCTGCCAGTTCAGCCGTTCTTTGGTGATGGCGTTGGTGTAGCCGGCTAGTCGGTCCGGTGGGAAACGGGCGATGGGGGAGTAGGTTGGGTGCTCGAAGAGCCATTGCCAGGTTGTGAGGTCGCGGGGGACTGCAGGTGGTCATCAATTGGGTGGTCTATTACTAATTCGTAAGATTGGAAGATTGTCCTCTTACGCAGGATGTCATTCTGCAAGCTCTTGAAAGGCATGCTTGCTATCGCGAATTAGGGTTCTGGGTGATGGCGCTTAAATTGATGTAGTTCAAGGACCTGACGGTGATTACTACTTGGTTTCCATCAATTTATGCATGGTGTATCTACAGCATCCTTTTTCTCGCCACCTGCGAGTTGTGCCGCACTTGAGAGCCTCGGTCATAGTTAGCAGGCCTGGAGCTTCGATCGAGCAAGACAAGGTGAGTGACGAAGGACGGAGCTCCAGTCCGATGGAATGCGGAGACGTGGGTGAAGTCAAGTGGGGCATCTCTCGGGGAACAGATTAATTGGGACAAGATATGTGAGTGGTGGCAACATCTTGTCCCAGATGGTTTGTCACACGAGCGGTTATGGAGCTGACCTTGCAATATGTTCATCACAATCGTTTCTGCAATGTAGTACAATCCAGTCGATGTCATCTTCTAAGATAGGTAGAGCTTCTATCGCCCATAGTTACGACAGATACATGTGTTCAAGTATGCTAATATGAGTCTCATCTCGTGATTCGGATATCAAACGCCCCATTCTGTAAAGGTCGCGAGAGGGAACGGGCAGTTTTGCAGCCATTGTGCATGTGTTCAACCTTGTGGGAACACAAGCTACATGAGGAGCATATCGATGACTGAGAACGAGCCCAGACATATCCGTATCATAATGTAAAGACATTACACTTGTATGTGATTGAACGACCGCGACTTCCTTGTCAACGATATTACCATAACCCTAACCCTGATAACCCCAATACGGACTTCAAAAATGACAACGCGAGTTCTGACGACACCTCAACAATCGGAAGATGTGGGACCAATGCCCGCCAAACACAGCGCCAATTTGGATGGCATCACGACCGAAGTATACGGATGACAGTGACACGATGGGACTGCGAACTCGATCATTCGAAGCTCACTCACTACGATAACCGAGGGAAGAGCTGTTCAAGAAAACCGAGATATTGATACAGCATTGTCGACGTCGATACATATCCTCATTGAAATCCAAGCAGAGCCTCTTCATCAAGACTCCATAGCGAGCCACAGCCGATCCGTAAATCTGCCCGCTCCTTCTGCCGATGACCGGATCCTCTGACACTTCGATGTGTTGCAACGATCAAACAATCAGACGATTGATCACTCCGGGTATCAGTCTATCAAGTCAGCACAACGAGCCAAACAAGACCAGTCAAATGGTTCCTTACCAAGTCTACAACTCACTCATGTTCCAGCTAAACACTTTTTGTCGCATGCGCAATCCATGACGCTGCCCCAGCTGCCCGAGCCCGGTCTGGCCGTCTTGACGCAGCTAGCCTTGCAAAGCTCGCCTTCGGAATCGACCGAGAAACAGGTCGCTTCGCAATCGCGGCATTTTGTGGATACGCTTGCGCCGAAACAAGTGTTCGATCCGGACGTGCACTTGGGGAAGTCGTCTTGACGACTGAACAGACGGTTGACGGGGGTTCTTCCAGGGACAGCAGCGCAGATGTTCGCGGCCGAGGCGAGTGCGGTCAGGGTGAAAAGCCAGTGCATTGTGATGGCGGTGGTGGTGGTGGTTGTGTTGGGTTGTGGTTGTGTGAGGTGAAGATGTGATGAAGTTGGTGTTGGTTCCAAGTCAGAGCAGGCAGGACTCGAGATATTTATCGTTATGTGTCGATCACACTCAATCCGACAGAACGTTGGCATCCTTGCCGACTCAGCCGTGTGATTCTTACGATTCACGTCATCACTTGTGTGTACTGATGTTCCTGTGCGGCGTTCATGTTGGACAGACGCATCGCATCCTTGCATTACCGGGAACGTACCTTGTCGATGAGGTTGATGTTGTTGGTATGATGTATCATACTAGACGCATGACCTTCACAGCTTGGCAATTTCCCTGAGACCCACGAGAGCTTGGCGAATCCTTCGGTGGCTTCTTCGCAGCATGGTGTTCTTGGTAGTTCCTTCGAAACAGACTACGACGTCACTCTCACTTCAACCGCCATTGATCTGCACGGCAGTGTCACAACAGCAGACGGCGAGGGCGAGGCCGATAATCCTTCGGAAACCAGCCAAGCAGCCGTATGTGCTGTGCCGCAACGAGGGTCTGGCGCCTTGGCCCGAAGCATGACTCGAGTGCTAATGCAACAACTCCAGGTGCAAGTCGTTTAGGGGACATGTTGGCTAAGCCATCGAGCTGCATGTCGGATACTACAATGGTCATGACTGGGGGATTGATCGATCGCTTCGACGCTGGGAGATGAGGAACACCCAGTAAGCTCGAAGTCATTCCTTCGTTGTGTTATAACGAGGGCATCGATCGAATGGATCCCTTCCTTTCGTATCATAATGTGCTCACAATTGGTGTTGGTTTACCCGTCAGTTTTGTCAATATTCCTTCGCCTGCTGTGTTCCGTATTCCTCGTTGATCATGCTTGACGTCAATTCGTGATCCTCTTCATCTAGACGGCGAAACATTGATAGTGTGACGACCTTGACCAAGTCTACAACGAGAGTGCGTAGCGACTTCAAGGTAAGACATTGTAAGGTGGAAAAGAGCTTTGATCAAGTCTCAGTAGATTCTCGTCGTGACCTCTGAATTTGATCTGGATGACAAGACTCCCGAAGTATACAGCATACGGGTATTGCAGCCAGACGGCTCGTAATCATGGTCGCAAATGGAAGCTGAAGCTGTTCGATAATCGCGACAAGACCGAGAGAACCCCCCCTCCCCTCCAAGTAACGACAGGCCATTCGCTCGACAAGGACGTGAAAAGCGTGGACTCGCAGACTCGTAGTTACCAGAGCATCATCAACCCAAAGACTGCCAGAACCGCTGCACCGAAACTGGTTTCTTTCCCCCGGATTGCACCACCGCGTTCCGCTGCAAGCATGCATTCACCAAGTTCCTCCTCGGAAGTCAATTCGAGACGGAAACTGGTGACACCGTACGGGAGCTCTTTGCAAACCTCTTCCATCTCCTCACATCCCCCCCACGAGTACGATGGCTCCTCTTCGCTTTCCTCGCAGTTTTCGCGAGGAAAAGCTTTCATGGTAAAGTTGCTAAAGTCCATCTCCTCCTTAGCCCCGGACCGGTAGGCGACGTGGTTGAACAAGGTGTATGAGTAGTTGGTCTCGGGAGAATAGTTCTGTACGAGGTCTGGGCGATACCCGTCCGGGCAGTTTTGAGCGATATTGCAGTTCACCGTGGCATTACTGTCCTGGGCACTAGAGAAGATAGATGCGATGTTGTGGCAAGATTCCGGGGTGTAGCTGGAATATATGCTGAGTGCAATGGCATCTTCGGAACTCGAGGTGGCGTAACAGCTCGCGTCTGAGTCGAGCGAAGAAGGTGCTGTCAACACGAAGTTGGCCAAGACATGGCGGTAGGGACTGAGGGGGGTCTGACATTAGCAGCTTGTTTGGCCATTTTGCGGAGCGATTGAGGCATACACTTCGGAGATGTTGCTCTGGGCGGCACAAGCTGAGGCAAGTAGGAGCAAGCTCAGCCCAAATGGCATTTTGAAAGCGAAGACTCGAGGTCGGTACGTCCAGAGTATGTTGGGTAAGTTGGAGACGAGGTTTGGAGAAAGATAGATGCGGCCACCCTAAGTTGAATCTGTGACACTACAAGCATCTGCTGCATCGTTTCGAATCGTTTGCGAGGCTCTCCGGGGACAGATATACTAGGACAGACATGTCCGGTTTCGGTAGTAATCTGTTCCTATTGATACGTCTCCTGAGGGCGATAACCAGGCCAGGGCGTTGAAATTGCTCAGCACGTCAGCCCAGAGTGCGTCCAAGAAAGTCGGCGGCTGTGATGATAACAAGCGTGCACCCGGAATGATCTTGATGCGAGACAAGACGCTATACTCAGCCTTCACTTAAATCCAACACGACCCCTCGAGTCGGTAATGCATTGAAGAGGCACAGCACCTACTGCACGTGCTCCTGCTTCCCGATCAACGTCATTTCCCAAGGCGTGACCAGGGTATGCTGCCTCATAGTGGGAGTGTTATTGCAGCTAGCGCTATCAGTATCAGTAGTGTTATGTATCGCGTTCATTGGCGGTGCTATGTTGATCAACTTGACCTCTGCGACACTGGCGCCTGTAACAACCTTGGCACATGTGAGTATCCTGGTAGTTGTGCTTCCTGCTAAGGCTTCGAAGAGATCGGCACGGGAAGTCTAAGGGTCAACTTTCATGCCGACCGCCAAGCGCGGCGTCGCCGGGACGGGATGACCCTGCCTTGACTCTGAAGTCTGAACCGACCACAACCTCACCCATGTTTGTGACGGCGACTTCACCTTCACACGCATTAGGCTGATCCATCATGCCTGCAAACAACGCACGCCGCAATCCTTCCAGCAACAGATGATCAACGTCTGGAGTCTGAACCATGACAACTCCCAAGGTACTGTTTGGCGAGGAGCATGGCGTGCGTCACCAGCAATGGATTGGTGGTTAATCGCAAGCATGACAACATCGTCAGGAAAAGGAAACATCAAGAACACATCAGCTATGAAGACCAGAACTGTCTGGGCGCGTAGAGGTGTATAAAGAGCAACTCCCACATCCTAATCTGTCGTACATCTTTAGCTACACTTCCACCTCAACCCACATTGCAACACCAACATCTTCAATCCACCTCTTCAATCAAATCCATCACCCCGCAAACACCAAACCCATCCAAAATGCATGTCACCCATCTCAGCTGGCTTGCGGTCATGCTAGCTACCGCAAATGCCCGCCGGGAACCGCTCCCCTCATACACCACCATCCTCCCACCCAAGGAGCCCACGAAGGAATACATCAACAGGCCTCGAAGCGCGACTCTACAGCGTCGCCAAGACGTCGACACTACTTGCGAGGTTGGGGCCGGAAATGCCGTCGCCCAGGACTTGGGCGCCGGGCCTGGCGAATATCCTCAAGCATTCACCCAGCTCTGGGATTGGGCCGAAGTTGACGGCTGTCAAGCGACAGGCTGTACGGACCGCAAGGAGCACTGCGTCACGGCTTCGGCAGGTCAGGATGTCTGCATCCAAATTGACGGCGCTTTCCCTCATGAACATCGCGACAGCTTCATCGGAGCCGCTCGTGGCGCATTCGACCGTACTGTGCGCACGAATGAGCTCTCCTCAGGCGTCATCGAGACGGGCACTAACCTTGTCCGCATCATCGGAGGTCCTGGCGAAAACAGCGGCTACACGGTCAAAGCTGAGGTCTACAACAAGGGCAGCTCCGGTGGGGGCAGCGGTTGCCCACAAACCATGAAGACCATCGCCGCGAGTGGCGCGCAAATCCCTGAGATTGGCACCATGTTCGGTCTCGTGGGGTTCTTGTGCGGGGGGTTGGACAGTGGAATTCAGTTCCAAGGAGAGGCTACTGGTTGATGGAGTTCAGCTCAGTTCACGCGGCCTAGGCATCAATTGGTTCTGAGTCTTGCACGGGACGTACCAGACTGGGATTCATGACGGTATGCTGTTGGGTCAATCTGAGTTACAGATGCCCCAGGTCTCTACGACTGGAGGCGTCTCGAGGTGTCTTTGCGTAGTGCTGTAGATCATTGTATTGGAATATGTTACGACTTATGATCGCTGGTACCTCGGGTCGACTCGCAAAAGCAGCCCGCATTGTCTTCACTGTAGAAGAAGTGTAGGAGGATTGCCAAGGTGATGTTTCTGTCGCATGCATCATTCAAGTGCCAATTCAACTCTTCTATGATATACGTGTGGATCGAGCGTCGAAGCCGACCAATCAGAGAAAACGGCGAAGTGAATGGCGGGGACTGGCCCGAGCTCAAGCTCCTTGGGCTGACATTGACAGCGCTGAGAATAATCGGCATGATTACATGTCTCGAGCATATCAACACGGTTCGTTATCTTCCATTTCTGACGGTCACTTTGACGTCTTCGTGGCCCAACGAGCTGCTACTGAATCGTCGCAAGCTCACTTTGGATCATCTAGGCAACTCCACCAATGGCCGCTTCAACCATTACCAACGTAGCTGTGGTAGGCGCCGGTACTATCGGCCTTTCGTTCGCTGCTCTACACCTCACGAAGAACCCGGGCTGTAACGTTACAATCTATGATACACGACCGGACCTCAACACATATGTGAACGACAAGCTTTGCGAATACCTGGTCGACGCCAACATCGCAGAATACAAAAGCCGCATGCGGATCGCAGAGAGCCTTGCCAAAGCCGTCGAGAAGGCCGACGTTGTGCAAGAGCAAGGACCGGAGAACGCAGACTTCAAGCGGACAACGTGGGCGCAGATAGAACAGCTTGCGCCACAAGGCGCTCTGTTCTGGTCGAGCACATCAGGCATACCCGCTTCCGAGCAAAGCAAGGACATGAAAGATCAGTCCAGGCTGGTAGTTGTCCATCCCTATAACCCTCCACACATCATGCCTCTCTTGGAGGTAGTGCCTTCACCTGCCACCTCCCAGGAAGTCATAGACCGGACACTAGAGTATTGGCGAAGTCTTGGTCGCGTTCCTGTGCTGATCCGCAAAGAGTGCACGGGGTTTGTCGCCAATCGGCTTGCTTTTGCACTCTTCCGCGAGGCTTGCAGTTTAGTCGCACAAGGCGTGGTAGGTGTGAAGGACCTTGACTCTGTAGTGCAGGCGTCCATGGGCCCGCGGTGGGCAGTGGCGGGTCCCTTCAAGAGCTACCATGCTGGTGGCGGAGAAGGAGGATTGTCAAGTTTCATGGACAAAATCGGCGGAACAGTCCAGGATTGCTGGACGGCCAGTGATAGAGATGTCGAGGCTGGCGACATTGTCCTTGGAAACTCATGGCAAGAAGACGTATGTCACCAGACTGACGAGGCCTACGGTGTAATCGATACGGCACAACGTGATATCAAGACCAGAGCAGTACTCGAAGCGGTTTCGAGATGATTGATTCAAGCACATGTTAGGAACCTAGTGCGTCTTGCTCTACGTGCAACAAAATGAGTTGCATCGACGTCTGTGTTCGTCTCCAATGCTCACGTTGATCTCGGTACATGCTCATGGGCGTTGGAACATCAGTGAGCATAATGCATGTGATTGGCAAATCCGTTGGCGCCTAGAAGCACGTTGTCAAGTACATGTACCTACCCGTATATTATCTCGTGCCCCGCGTTCACCGGAAGCTACCTCTAGGTCGAAACCAACCAAACATCATACATGTAAGCTTGTCACTGATGAGTCTTCATGCGAGCATGCATGTGAACCGGGCTGAGCCGTCCAAGCCTCACCTTTCCAAAGCCTTGTTCTTCAATCGAACTCAAGAATTACACATACATTCTTCATCCTCCTCTTCTCCATCACCCCATTTTTGATCGCAGCTGTGATCTCTGACTGCCAAAGAAGATCACTGCATACAACGTTACTTCTTACCGAGAGGCACTGCGTGCATGAGCATTGCCCCTGTCTGATTGAACTGGAAATACTGGCTGCCTGGAGCTCAGTGCTAGATTCCGAGATATCTGAACGTGGATTCACCCCCCATGGATCCAATCCCCAAGAATGACCCTTCCAAGGGCATTTGCCAGCTCAGAGAAAGGATGACAAGAGTCGTAGCCATACCGGCCAAGAGACTTTTCCAGACGCTGTCTCACGACATCAAGAGCTGTATCATCAAGCAACTCGACAGGCCATCTGATCTGAAAAATGTCTGTCTGGTCTCAAAGGAACTGCATGAGATCGCTGTGCGTTATCTCTACCACGACGTCAGCCTTGACTTGGGCAGCCAAAAAGACTTTCTTATGTCTGATTTCATGGACCCTCGCAACATCGGCTTGAAGCACATTCGGAAGATCCGATTGTTTTTGGCGAACCTACCGGACAGATGTAACAGGTGCACCCAAGAACAGCAGGCGACCTTCGCCACACGCATGCTGCTACAGCTCCTGCCTGAAAACATCCTCGAGGAGTTCAGGTGCGGATTTACTGAGACGTGAGAGAAGCTAGCGTGCGCTCTCTTGGACATAGTACATAAGCTGACTTGACCTCGCAGCTGGTGCCCATGGCGACCTTTTTCGTCGGAGAACATGTTGTTGCTGTATCGAAAACAGAAGCGGCTCAAGTGGCTCGAGGCCATGGACATGGACAAACCAATCCTGGAAGAAATCAAGAAGAACCCCCGTGTTGAGACAGGTCTCTTCGATAATGCACTGAAGCTAGCCATCTATCCCGAAAACAGGGAGAGCCTCAACCTCGGTCGCTACTTCATCGAGAAGACGAAGGAGAAACTGGAGGAGCTTATCGTTCATGCGCATTTCGAGCACAATGACGATCGGAGTCCGACGAGGAGCGACGTCAGCATTCGTGAGCTGAACGACACTGCTACTGCTCCCGGCTTGCTGTCGAGCACACTTTTTGGCAACTTCATGCCCTTCGATGCGTGCACTCCGTTTCAACAATTGACATCTCTTCGGCTGCATCGGATCAGCTTACGCCATTGTGCGGACACGTGGTGCAAGTTTGTCGACTTCAACAAAATAAAGAGTCTGCGTATCTACCACTGTCCCGCTGCGGACTCACTCCTCGGACAGCTCAGCAAAGCTAAAAATCTGCCAAAGTCGTTGCAGGTGCTGGAGTTACAGCACAAGGACAACTACGAGAATGAGGCTTCGGTGGCCCTCGACGGCTTGCTGTGCCTTATATCGGGATTGACCATCTTGACAATCGATCTACAAAACGTCAAGGCCCTGCCAAGTATCGCAGGCATTGTCCGCCACGGCAAGACGCTCGAGCAGCTGAGTGTCCACTGCTCCAACGAAGCACTCTCCAATCCAATGCTCAGCGATATGTCTTGCGATGCCGACGAGCATGTTTTCGAGACTGAAGACTTTGACAAGATCTGCGCGGCCACAACTAAATTGGAGCAATTGAGCTGCGCGTGGCCTAACAGGTCGCTGATTCGCTCTGTAAGTGACGACTGGGTTGCTTTCGAGAGCTCCGTATCCAAGATATGTGGGCTGGTCTCTCTGCAAATCACTACATGGCCCAGTAACAAGCCCAGCTCGTCATTACTCCCACGGTCCGTCTACGAGCAGCTGTTGCAAGGAGCTTCAACGCGCCTGTTCGAGATGGCGGCCAACCGCACATCGCCTGAGGTTCCAGAATCTCTCTCCATGATAGAGAACCCGGAGGTTTCTGATACACAGACAGATTCTGCAAATCTTCTCTCGCACTCGAAGCTCCGGTTGATCGCCTTCGGCATTAGCGACAAGATCTACGAGCGTGAGGAGTCCTCGAACCAACTTCTTTATCTTCGATCGTGGGCATTCGACGCAGAAGGCAAAAGCAAGGTCTATGCCACACCTGTGGGCTGGTGTGCGAGGCGATACCTGGAACCGAGAAGTGAGATCCTGGATTTCGTGTTGTCGAGGGAGTCCAGACTGCCGTGCAGAGGCGAACGCGGCGATATGGAGTCCAGATTCGGCTTCAATGTGGACGATGAGCTGTGACATTTTGCTCACTTTCGATGCGAATGTTGGACATCTGAGATTTCGAGTCTTGGCTGGCGGGGGAGTTGGCTCATACACGAGTCTTGATGCAATGGTGCTTTAACGGTTGGCGCGATACCCACTCTATAACGATTGTTACCACTCCAATATGTGACTCTACCATGTCTTGTTGCACCGGTGCATTTATGCGTAGGCTCACTAGATCATTGGCCACTCGCTCTCTCGACAGTGGAACGCAGTCGACTAATTCAATAGCTCGAACGAGGTCACAGGGCTGGCCCATCGACGCATACACTGAACATCTGTTCTATTGACCACCGAAATGCCGACAAGTCGATACCTTGTGTTCCGGGGCTGGAAGACATCTTTTCATTCCTCGCCACTAATTCAAAACAATCCCAAGGCGTCTTTCTCATCGATTCAATATCAATCGGCATGAATCAGCAACAGCCCACCCCCGATGGCCCACAGATGGCCCCGGATGACCATCAGTATCAGCAACAGCCCCAGCCAGGCATACAGATGCAACAGCCTCGATTCCAATCCCAATACGCGCAGATGCCCTCCGAGAACACGTCAACACCACGGCTGGATACCATGTACTCGCAGCAAGGAGCCCCACAGCAGTACGGGCAGCCGGCACAGCAGGAGAACCCGGGATATGGCCAGCAAGACTTCGCTCAGCAACCGCATGTATTCCAAGATAGCAACAACAATGGCCAAGGAATGGAGCAGGCTCCGCAGAACTTTTCACAGCAGGTTCCCGTACAGGAACATCACCAACAAGCGCCATTTGATCCGTCGACAAACCATGGGGCCCTTCAGTTTCCGCATGGACAGCCACAATTTCAGCAGCAAGCCGCTCCACTATCTGGATATCCCTTTGAACAGGAAGAGGGACAGTCTACCTGGCCGGGACCACAGCCAATGAATGCTGCACCAAACGCAGATGCTTCGGCGTGGGAGCAAGCGCATGTGACGGAAGTTAATCCTGTCAATGCCGGCTTCAGGTATCACCCGACTAAGCCGCTACCACCGATGTCGCAACAACAACAGCAGAACCAAGCCACACGCGAAGCAGAACTGCAAAACGCACGCCAGCGCATCGAAGCACTGGAAGCCGAGCGAGAACAGCAAGAAATGGCGCAGGCCATAGCTGCTTCAGCCAGAGACGCGCTTGATACCGCGGACACTGAAGAGCAGCTCCGACAGCTGATTCATCAGGCGCAACTGTTATCGCTGGATACTTGGGAACAGGAAATCCGACAGAAAATTGAGGAGCACCAGGGCGGAGGCGTGTACGACGGCGGTGGAGGTTCGTGGCCGAAGCAACCATTAGCTCCTCCCTCGCATCTTGGGTCGAACTTCTCAGACCCATGTGGTGGAGCTGCGCTGCATGGACCAGTTCCCGCGATGCAGAACCAGCAGAATGCCTCACAGATATCACCACCTAATATATCGGCTCGAGGATCAAGTGCCAATCTTGGCTTCCGCAGCCCAACACCGCGTTCTCAGCCCCCGACAAGAGGCGTCCCTTTGAGCGACGCGACAAGGAATGCGGCTGCAGAAGAGGCTCAGTGCTGGGAAGCGTATTATCGAGGCCAGGGCGCTCAGGATGGTGCTTCAGTATCTGCAGGTACAGAATATAGCGAGGCGAGCACGGCGAGGGGCGGTTCGAAAGGCAAGGGTCGAATGCTATGAGAGCTAATCTGGGACGTGGATGGCCGTGGGTGTTGATATGACGAATTATGGCTGACGGCTATGGTCGACTTGTTTTGGGCTGGGTTATATTGCGCGTTGCCAGATTTTGATGTGTGTAAGCCTGTATGGTTGTACTACCTCTTACGATACAGAGGACGCCTCCTATCCTTAGTCGTCGAATGCGTTGTCTGGCTATCTTAGGCTGTCAAAGAACATGCGAGGCGAACCGCTTGTATGAAGAAAGTTGCATTTAGATACGTACTCGTCAAACATCGTAGCCCCCGTCAGGGTGTAGTCATACCCGCCAACCTCTTGACGGTCAACTGCGGCTTCAAGCTGACGACATACGTCAGCCTGTCTGTGAACAAGTGACTCAGCTCGGCGTGCATCGCGGGGATAGCACCAAAGACAAAGCCGCCTATGGGAAACAGCACCGCCTCGAAGATACCCGCGACCTGGAAGACCCTGGTGCTGAAGCCGTCGTGGTCGGCCATGTCCTCCAGCAAGCCGGCTCGGCGCATCTCTTCTTGCCTCAAACCCAAGCAGAGGAAATGGTATTGGGCGTAGAGGTAGAAGTAACACATCATCAGGCAGAAGCCTGCGAGACGACACCAACCGGAGAAGTCGAGAGCCCAATGGAGGACCGTGGGGACCATGAAGTCCGGGTAACAGAGGTCGTAGATGCTGGACGTCGTGAGGATGACGGCGAGGTGGGAGGGAAGGAAGTGAGCTTCAAAGAGGCGGTGGTACAACGTCAAGAGATTCGTCTTGTGTATCGTTTTGGGTGGCACGCGCTCAGTCTCGGCTCGTCTTGGGATGAGCGATTTGTGCAAGCCGGTCGAAGTATAGAACGCAGACCAGTTCGCGCTGCAGAACATTAGTGCGCCGACCCCGTACCTCTGCAGGAGATTGAAGACTGACTTCGAAGCGCTCAAGGGTAGCTCCTCCGGTGGCGCATTGGCCACACGATGCCGACTGGCCATCTTGATGCTCTCCCTTATGGCGTAGCCAGTGTCGAGTGCCCCCCACATGTGTCTCAAGGCTTGTCTGTAGCGGGCTCGGAGGCCATCAAAGTATCCCGACAGTCCTTTCACGTTGCTGCTAACGTTACACTGACTGGCTGCGGAGTATACTATGCGGACCTGCAGGTTACCGGCAAGGGAAAAGAAGCATTTCAAGTACATGTGCATGTCCTCACCGATGGCGCCTGGACCCGTGTCCCAGCCGCCAACGTGCTCGAGCAAAGTCATGGGTAGAGAATAGACCGATGTGGGAATACAAATTTTGGAACCCTGGTAGAGGCTCGAAAGCCCGGCACCAGCCCACATCATGTCTGCTGTTCTTACTGAGATCGGCACGCGGTGCAGGTTGCGGTCGAACACCAAAGGTGGGACATAGAAGGTCGATTCGTTTGTCTCGGCGTGTTCGGTATGCATTCGTGCAATCTGCTGGAAATACCGGTACGAGAGATGGGTGTCGGCTATGAACGATCAGTACGTAGCTCTTGAATTGTCAGATTAGGATGCAACTGACCATCCATGGTTGTCATGATGATATTTGGCTTGAGAACAGGATCTGAGTAATCCTTGCAAGCCTGTTTGCCAGCCCAACTCTCGTTGCTGCTCTTGCCTTGGGCTTCGCCTGGAATATTCGAAGGATGTACGGTATAGCTCATCTTGTAAAACGATTGACTGAAAGCGGTGATGAGATTTTGGGCTTTGAAAGCTGATTTGTCTTCCTTTTCTTCCATTGCCAGGTATATCTGCATGAAATCAGCCTCGCGGCTCCATGGTATACTTCACTTCCTGTCCTTGGATCATTGAGATCTTTCCCAGGATATAGCACGTACGTGGTAGCAATGGCGCGCCTGGGAGTGTGAAGCCAGTACCCGCAAGGTCATTTCCAGAGTTTCCACCTCTTCCTTGTAGGCCGGTATGATGACGATGAACAGCGGGACAGGGAAGGTGAAGTCGCCTTCGTCGCTCGTGAGGCTGGCCACCCTCCGGCGCCTGGTATTCGGCATAACCGCAGTCGCATCTTTCATGCGCCGGATCATGTCGACCATCGACCAACATACGCGTACCGGGAACGCAATAGACATGATGTGGAGCAGCACGGTGTATACACTAAGCACCATTTGCGCCCATGTCGTCTCTCCGTTATATCGGCCCTCCTCTTCCCTTCCATGTGGCTGAACTATGAGTGCGAGAACCAGAAGAACGGCGACGGCGCATATGCTGAAGGCCGGAATGCAGCGAGTGACCCAGGCGTAGTAGCTCATGGCGAGCGGCGGCGGCGCGAAGGTTGCGTTGCGCTGTGAATTACATCCAGAGAAGAGGGAGCAGAAGCGAAGGACGGCGCGAAAGGAGGGTATAACAACAATCATACAAGAGCGACTGGCAGGCAAGGCAAGGGCAAAAATCCGAGTCGCGCGTCAAGCTCCGAATTAAACGTTAGACTGGCATGCAGGGTTTGTGGAGTAGCCCGCGGGCCTTTGTGGAACAGATAAATTGGGACAGATCGCCGGATTGCTGATGGTAGTCTGTCCCCATTGACTTGTGCCGTGAGCGCGGGCGTGGGCGCGATGCTGAGACTTGACTGGACTGGCTTCTTCTTGAACTCGATACACCCTCCATCGTCTGAGGAGGGTATATCATGAGGACCAATAATGCATATCAAATTGTCGTTCATGCATGAGGTCTCTCCTTGCGTGTCGCTCCTTGACAAGAGGGTGTTTGTTTCTGCCACGTTTGCTCCCAAAGCCACGTTAGTATTATCGACATACTAGGCGGCCTCTGATCAACCCTGGACCAACCGTTGCACCACGTATACATCTCGAATTTACAATCGGCGTCGAAGCGAAGGCACACTCTGGTGATCTCATCGGTCCGTGGTCTGATGGATCTGCCTCATCAGGTAGAGCCAGGTCGAACGTGTTGCGTCTCGAATGCCAATTCGCCAGAATGACCCGTGTGCATTGCTTGTTGCACCGATGCTTGACTATCCTGTCATTCGCATGTGCTGCGCTGCAGGCTTGATAGTGCTACGCAGTTGTAGAGCGATAAGATTCCAGAGCCAATACTTTCTCCGCGTGTTGCTAAGCAGCAGCGTTAGAGATGGCCAAGATTTAGTTGTTGTCGATGGCAAGGCTTTCTGCAGGAGAGAGGTCCTGGATGTGGCTAAAGTGAACACTGTCGCAAGCACCCACTAGAGATTATATCCATGAGATGTGATGAGGTTTGACCGAGCGAGCTCACTGCTTGAGTGTTTTCGATCATCGGCGGAAAGATGGTTCCATGAGCAACGAAAGTCCGAAAGCGTTACTACCAGAGAAGCGCACGCAGAGAGCAAAGAAGAGGCAGTGGTTGTTCGTTTTGCCTGCCAGGTAAGTTAGTCTTTCTGTCCAGACCGATTCGGTTTTATGTGCGAAGAGCGACTTTTTGCAAGCGAGCTGCAAGCGCCCGCTAAGAGACTGGGTATCTTGGACTGTTGCAGCCGGCTGCAGCTAAGTCTGCTGCAACCAAGGGAGCTTACTATGTACTGTATGAAGTTGTATGCGTCCAACAAGACGTGCCCTTGATTGACCAGCGAAACGTCTTGAACGCGAAGGCGAAGCTAATAGGTCATTGCTTTCTTTCGCAACAGCATGACTGACTACCTAATCTTATTGACGCCGCTCCCTTTCAGAACAGGACATGTACATGTATGTATGACTTTATGATGCCATCTGAAGCTAGTAAAGCTGCGAACAGCCTGCAGGACAAGCTTCATACCAAGGTACGTAGCAGTTCATGCACGATAATGAACAGATCTGGAGGACAACCAGGTGGAAGAAAGAGCTTAGCTGCGAGTCATGGACCATGAGTAATTAGCTGTAGCTGTAGATGGCTTGGGATCATACTATAGCCTCATTCATGGCTGGAATGTGATAGGAAGGCAATATTCCCCAGAAGAGCCTCAGAAGAGGCGAGTTCCTCGTATACAGTGCTAAGTACTAAGGTAGTGTTCATGCTCATCATTCTTTCAGTACCTGAGTTTTGAGGATCCGGTGCAGCATGATATAGATGTCCTCTTTAAACACTGCCTAAGTGAGCGATAATTGGCATCCTGTGCATACACTTCAGCCACCGTGTACCTGACAGCTCGAGGCTTATATGTGCTGTGTAGGTGTGTGATGGGATGCCTGAACATAGCTCACAGCTTGTATGAGCACTTTCCCTCTGCTGGAAAAGACTCGACATCGCCATCGCCACAGTCGTCGTCCTCGTATGCTGCTCACATGTGACGGATAGAATGTTATCACGCCGGACTGGCACGGGTTCACGCTCAGGCAAAGCCGCCATCAAGGTCACGCGATAGCATGAGTGGGTTTGTCTCGGCTTAGGGCGTTTTGCTAGTGGCGGAGAAGCGGCTGGGGTCTGGAATAATGACGTGCCGCCGAGGCGACTGGAGGCAGGAGCCGCCCAAGCTCTTGCTGGCTGGCGTTTGCTGGTGCCTGGCCTGGCAACGAGCTCAATCCATCTTCCTTTCTTCTCATCCCATCCCATCCCAACAACTCCCATCACAGCCATATCATTGCAATCATGAAGGGAACCACATTCCTCGCCACAGCCATTGCGGCTGGTACCGCCTCTGCCGGCGTGCACAAGATGCCACTGAAGAAGGTCCCATTGTCCAAGCAGCTGGTAAGCTCCACCGCGTGAGCCATCAACATGGTGGCAACATCGTCCAGTCATTGACACATCATCATCAGGAGAATGCCAACATTGGCGAGCACATGGAGGCGCTCGGCCAGAAGTACATGGGCATCCGCCCGCAGGGCCACGCCGACGAGATGTTCAAGGACACCTCGGTCAAGCCTGAGAAGGGCCACCCGGTAGCCGTCAGCAACTTCTTGAACGCCCAGTACTTCTCCGAGATCGCCATCGGCACTCCGCCGCAAGAGTTCAAGGTCGTCTTGGACACGGGCAGCTCCAACCTGTGGGTTCCCAGCCGTGACTGCGGCTCGATTGCCTGCTACCTGCACTCCAAGTACGACCACAGCGAGTCGTCGACCTACAAGAAGAACGGCTCCGATTTCGCCATCAGGTATGGCTCTGGCAGCCTCGAGGGCTACGTCAGCCAGGACACTGTTCAGATTGGCGACCTCAAGATCAAGAACCAGCTGTTCGCCGAGGCGACATCTGAGCCCGGTCTTGCCTTTGCCTTTGGCCGCTTTGACGGTATCATGGGTCTCGGCTACGACACCATCTCCGTGAACGGCATTGTTCCGCCGTTCTACAGCATGCTTGAGCAGGACCTGCTCGACGAGCCGGTCTTCAGCTTCTACCTCAGCGACACCAACGACGAGAGCTCCGAGAGCGAGGCCATGTTCGGTGGGATCAACAAGGACCACTACACCGGCGAGATGACCAAGATCCCTCTCCGCCGCAAGGCGTACTGGGAGGTCGACCTCGACACCATCACCTTTGGTGACCAGTCTGCTTCTCTGGACAACACCGGTGCCATCCTCGACACCGGCACTTCCCTCATCGCCCTCCCCTCCACTCTTGCTGAGCTGCTCAACAAGGAGATCGGCGCCAAGAAGGGTTACAACGGCCAGTACACCGTCGAGTGCAACAAGCGTGACTCTCTCCCTGACCTTACTTTCACCCTTACCGGCCACAACTTCACCATCGGCCCGTACGACTACATCCTCGAGGTTCAGGGCAGCTGCATCAGCTCCTTCATGGGCTTCGACATTCCGGAGCCAGCTGGCCCGCTCGCCATTCTCGGTGACGCTTTCCTCAGGAAATACTACTCCGTTTACGATGTCGGCAACAACGCCGTCGGCCTCGCCAAGGCCAAGTAAGCGTGACAACGGCGAATACGAGATGTAACGGATTTACGAATCTGGTTGAGGCTAGCAGGGCGACCTTGCTAGTTCCCAAAGACTGTAATTAGGCACCGGGCTGTGAAAGCGGTGTTTGCTTTACTCGAGTGTAGCATTAAGTAATCAAATTGAATCCATGAGCATGTTGCAGTCATGCTACGCAGTAATTACAACACAACACCGAATGTGAGCAACAAGTCAACAAGTGTAATCGTATGATTCTACTTGTCCAGGCTATCACCATCCTGTCATCCTATCACATGTCACTCTACCTCATGCACGGATGACTGGACCTTATCGTCGGCGTTTGGTGCGCCGGGCCGCTGAACGCCGAAAACCGACCCTTGATGATGCAGTTAACTATGTAGGTAAGGCAAGGTAGGTAGTTGAGGCGAGGCTCCAACGAGCAATCATCCATCAAGCTTTGCTACACCACGCGAGGTGATCACGTATCTTTGGGCAAGATCTGGCGTCCCTTGACGTGACTGCATTTGCTCATCGCCCCCAGGCGGCTGGTTCGCGTGCTTTGTGTCTTACTCGCAGCCGAGTCATTCTTTACCTTACCCTCCCGAGGTCAGGCACCCGATCCACCACGTCAATTGCCCACCACTCATCCTAACCATCGCCTCGTCTCGTACATACGCTCTGCTGCCTACATGGAGCCTGCCAAGAGCTACGACACCTCGTTCGTCAGGTAGTCGAGGCAGGCACTGCAGTCTACAACTCCGCCAATCACCTCAACGATTTTGTCTCGACCAGACGTGAACAAGCCGACCTTTGCATTAACGTTACCGATCCGCCGATTGAACTTGACTATCTCCAACCATCGCATCTCCATTCGTCGCCAGCACGGCATCTTAAGGGTGCATCGACTACATAACCATGGCCTCCCCACAGCAGCCCGCCTTCAAGGTGCCGACGCTTCAAGCACAAATGCAACAACGCAGAAAGCTGGCCCTCCAACAACACAAGTCTTCGCCTGGAGGAGCGAGGTTTAGCGTGCCGCTGCCGGCTCGCTTCGAGAATGTGACAGACGAGGAAGAGGAGGTAGAGGGACATCCCGCCGACAGAGCGGTGTTTCAAAAGAGCATCATGGGAGTTTTCTCTCAGATAGGAACGAGACCGAGGCCCGAAGAAGGACGAGACAGCGACTCGGACGACGAAGATGACGAGAGCAAGGCGAAGAAGCAAGCTACCGTGCAAGATCCATCGGACAGTCATCGCAACAAGCTTCCAGCCAGCAGCCTTCTCCGTCCGCTTGTCAAGCCCTCGCGCAAGCGTAGTGGATCGCGAGACCAAGACGCCATGTCACAATCACAATTTCTCCCTCCACAGGATACGCCGCAAGAGGTGCCAGCACGGCCTGCAAGCGCTGATCCTCAGATCCGAGATGAGACGCCATTCATTGAACGAAAGCTGCAAGCGCAAGCAGACGCGGAGATGGAGGCATCGAGTATATCAACTCGACGAAAGAGCAAGGAAGAGCCAACACCACCCGAAAAGAGAGCTATGCTTGTCAAAGCGGTGGCTGAGATATTTAACTTCGACGCGCCAGAGGAAGTAAAGGCAGTCTGGTCTTGCGCATATTTGGAGAAGGTGCTGCTACAGGGCCATCTATACGTCACATCTCAACACATTTGCTTCTACGCCTATCTGCGCAAGAAGGGCGCTGTACTCAAGTCCGGCTACATGTCAAAACAGGGCAAGCGGGATCCTCGTTACTCTCGATACTGGTTCACGTTGAAGGGAGACGTCTTGACGTACTACAAGGATGCATCCCACCTCTACTTTCCACACGGAAGCATCGATCTCCGGTTCGCCATCACAGCAACTGTTGCCGCAGACAAGGCCAAGGCCAGTAACGAGTCGGCATACTTTACCATCACAACTGAGAACCGGATATACTACTTCAAAGCCGACAGCATTAGCAACGCGAAAGAATGGGTCAAACAGCTCCAGAGGGTAATCTTCCGCAGTCACAACGATGGGGACAGTGTGAAGATTTCTCTCCCCATCCAGAACATCATCGATGTGGAAGCTGCACCTTTCGTTGGTGGAGCCGACGCTATCAAGATCTCCACAGTAGACAGCGCAGATGCTTTCGCCGTCGAAGAATACTTCTTTACATTCCACTCTCGTGGCGATGATGCTTTGCGCATGATAACGGAACTGGTCGAAGCATCAGGGACCACGTCCGCGCGCACAACCGACAACAGGGGAGATAGGTCAACTCCTGATGGACGCTCGCTTGAATCCAGAGGTGGTACTCCCACTGGCGATACGCATTCGCGACGAGGATCAAATTTACCAGCCCCCGCCGTACAAGAAAGTAATCGCAAAAGACTTTCGCCGCTGTCCATCCTTCCACCAAACAGCCCCGGGAGCAGTGGCGAGTTTGAGCGCTCAGGAGCTGCAACATCGCACCCAAGTGCGCATTCTGCTGGATCCCAAGAGCAACAGCGCCGCCATTTATCCAAATCACCTACATCGCCTTCCACTCACGAGTCCATCGATTCGCTAGCCACTACAACGGATCAACCGATGAGCTCGTCTTCCGAAGGTCCCGGCGACGTCGACATGTCTGCCAGTGTCATGTTGACGGGAGATAGTGCCTTCCGTGCACCAACCCTCAGGATGCCAGCCCCTAAACGAACCGAGTCTGTGTCCTCGACCGAGCGCCTGAAGAGCAATCTCCACGAAGTATCTCGGTCGCCTAGTCCTGGGAGCGACAAGACCCATTCACATCAGCCCGCTTCTACGCAGAAGGATCATAGCCCGGGTGATGGCGACGGCTCTCGTGGTCGCAAAAGCATTGACAACGCAGCCCTTCGTGGAAAGGGGGATAGTACAAAAATGCATGACTCCAACGCCACGCTAGCGCCCCGCCCCACTCGCCCCATCGCAACACCACTTCACCATGCGTCGAAAGTGGCTAGCTATGTTCGAGACCAGAGCATTCGCGTGGGCTCCTATCTGAGTAGTAGTCCTGGAATCTACTACGACAAGGTCTCGGGTGCACTCGGTGGAGGCAGAAGACACTACGTCGAGTCAGAGGGTTTAGCACCAGATGATTACGTCAAAGACGACGAAAGCAGCGAGGGCAAGCAGAAGAAGACTGACAGCTTCCGCCGTCACTTCACGCTGCCCCAGTCGGAACAGCTCGTTTCCTCTCACTATGCTTCGCTGTACAGGGTTTTCCCGCTGGTCGGCAAGATCTACCTTGGGACACGTTGGTTTTGCTATCGGAGTCTCCTCGCCAACGTCAATTCAAAGATGGTAATCCCACTCAAAGACATTCTCAATGTTGAGAAAAGTAAAGGATACCGCTACGGATCGTACGGCATGGTCGTCACCATCAGAGGACACGAGGAGGTGTTTTTCGAGTTTGGAAAAGCCGACGACCGAGATGTCTGTGTGGTCGGACTCCTACGCGCTTTAATGGCGGTCGAGGGTCTCGAGGAATCTACGTTCTTGACTGAGCAGGAAGCGATCGAGGCCGAGGCCGCCGCCGCCGAACATGACCTCTTACAGAAACTTCACAAGGATGGCGACACCGGAGCTGATACCGCCGCAAAAGACGTTCAAGATGAAGGACCACCGATCCTGTTTGATGACATCAGCGCATCGATACTTGACTTCAAGCCCAAGGAACCCATGCGAATAACCTGTCTTACCATCGGCTCTCGCGGTGATGTGCAGCCTTACATCGCTCTTTGCAAGGGTCTGATCGCCGATGGACATTATCCCAAGATTGCGACACATGCAGAGTTTGAACCTTGGATCCGCAGGCACGGCATCGATTTTGCCCCTGTAGGAGGCAACCCGGCCGAGCTCATGGCTTTGTGCGTGGAGTACGGCATGTTTACGCCCAAGTTCATCACCGAAACAAACTCCAAATTCCGAGGCTGGCTTGATGAATTGCTCGTCAGCGCTTATGAAGCTTGCAAAGGTAGCGAAGTGTTGATTGAAAGTCCCTCCGCCATGGCTGGTATCCACATTGCAGAAGCGCTTGGAATCCCATACTTCCGCGCCTTCACCATGCCCTGGACTAAGACTCGCGCATATCCGCACGCGTTCGCGCCCCTTGCTTTCAAGTTTGGTGGAAACTACAACATCGGCACCTACACGGTTTTTAACAATGTCTTCTGGCAGTTGACCGCACGGCAAGTCAATAGCTGGCGACGCAAGACACTGGGAATCCGGAACACCAGCATCGGCGCCATGAGGCAGAACGAAGTTCCGTTCTTGTACAACTTCTCCCCCAACGTTGTAGCGCCGCCACTAGATTTCAGTGCTTGGGTACACGTTACTGGATACTGGTTCCTGGACGAGGCTAAAGATTGGACACCACCTGCCGATTTGCTCGCGTTCATCAACAAGGCTCGAAAGGACAATGTGAAGCTAGTATACATTGGCTTTGGCTCGGTCGTAGTCTCGGACTCCAAGGCGATGACTCAGAACATTGTCGACGCTGTGTTGAAAGCGGACGTCCGCTGCATTCTATCCAAGGGCTGGTCTGACCGGCTTGACGCCAAAGATCCAAGCAAGGCTGAAGTCGCTCTACCCGATGCGATCTTCCAGATTGCGTCAGCTCCCCACGACTGGCTCTTCAAGCAAATCGACGCAGCTGTCCATCACGGTGGCGCTGGAACGACTGGCGCAAGTCTTCGAGCCGGCATCCCAACCATCATCAAGCCTTTCTTCGGCGATCAATTCTTCTTCTCCACCCGCGTCGAGGACATCGGCGTCGGGCTGCGCGTCAAAAACATCACCCCCAACACGTTGGGCAAAGCGCTTTGGATCGCGACACACGACGGCCGCATCCGCACGAAAGCACGCGTGCTCGGCGAGCGCATCCGTGCCGAAAACGGCGTGCAGACCGCAATCAACGCCCTCTACCGCGACATGGAGTACGCCAAAAGACTTATTAAGCGCAAGACTGGGACGCGGCTCAGCAGTCCCGGGGAGAAGAAGGCGTCTGAATACGACGACGACGATCAAGACGATTTCGGGGACGATGAGGAGGAAGAGGAATGGACTTTCCTCGAAGGCGACGACGATGCTGATACTGATGCTACGGGTCAGTCGGGTGTCGGCATCGGTGACCCTCTCGGCTGGGAAGCCTACGCGCAGCAGCGTCGCTTCTTGGGCGCGTTTGGTGGTTATGCCGAGCAGGCGAAGAATCTGGGTGGGCTTCGTGGGTGAGAAGCGCTTGCATGGTTTTCTCTCTTAGAGGCTTGGAGTTCCTCTTACTAATGATTTTTTGTTTAATCTTGATTTTGGGCACTGGATATATAATGGCTCGAACACAGCATGGCGTTTCCCTCTACGATGGGTCGCGTGTGTCGCATGAGACTTGGCAGACAGACAGCATATGTGTGAGCGAGATACCAGCGAGCGAGAGACAAGACTGATTGGCTTGGGTACGAATTGATGAATTCATGTTTGACTCTTTGGTTCTATTTTCCCTTTTCAAGCGAATTTGAATATCGTGTACCAGGACGATAGATTATACAGCATCACACCTTACTCTGTATAATGTGCTTACGTACCTCCCTACCGACAATGTACCATTGCCTATCTTCAGGTGTGTACATATTTAGGTACTGCAGTTCACTACAAGCTCGTGGCTCAGGTCCGATTGATTCCTCACTTTTTCATTGGGTTAGGGATCTAAACAACGACCGAGACACGGTTGTGTTTCCACCACGTGCGTCTACATGCTTTCGCTTGTTTTTGGATATATGAGGAGCGCTGGACTGTCCCGGATCAGCCTGCTCGCAACGTGACAGGTCCGAAGCTGTGACGACTGGTGATTTGAATCTCGAGACCAAGGATCGTGAACACAGGGTGTGTCTCACATGTAGGGACAAAATAAAGCTTTGCTTAGTTGTGAATAAAGATGCTACTGTGATATTTCCATGAACCCTTGCCGCTAAAGATCCTGAGAAACGCCTTGCCGTAGAAGTACAAAGTCGTGAACAAGAATGACGAAAAGGAAATTTCGTGTCGCGTCAATGGGATTTTGGGCGACAAGACAAGATGATTAAAAATCCAAATCCTCTGATAAGATCATTTCTCTTGAACATGTCTCTTGCGCATGCAATGTGCATGTCCGCATGATCAAAGAGAACAGCATCAATCAAGCACCCTGCCTTGCCTTCTCGGCGCAAATCATAGCGATGATCCTGCTGAGCTCGGCCGACTGAGCGGCATGCTCTTTGATCACCGACTCGTCTACGTTCTCGGCCTTTGAGAGCTGGGCGGTGGTTGTGAGCATGCGGTTTTGCAACTGCAGCATCTTTTGCAGGGTGTTGTCGAGGAAAGGCGCAGAGAAAGCGACGGAAGATTGTCCGTTGTTGTTGCCTCCGTTCGGAAGGCGCATTTCCAGCTTGCGCGGCGCTTTCCTGCCGCTCTCGGCGATGTCTTGCATCTGTTGCTGCATTTGGGGCTTTTGGCTGTTGGGAGGGTGTTTGTCAGCACACGCGACCTAGTTTGGTGGAGTACATGATTGTCAGAAAGTTTACCGTTCGACAAAGGTTATGCTCTCGGCCATTTCGGCGACTCTGTTGGCGATTCTCGAGGCCATGATGGCATATGCGCCTCCGACACCGTTCGCATACGAGTCTCCGCCTGCGACGGAGGCGGCCTTGTTCTGGACGGGTCGTGCTTTCTGCGCGGGTCTACCGGCGTTAGGCGTCGCTCTCTTAACTGGTGCTCTGGATGGTGCAGCTTTCTTGGCGGCCATGCCGTTCATCTTGGGCGCGCCGTTGGCCTGAGGCTTGGAAGCCATTTTTTAAGCTTTATCGATCGAGCGGTCGGGTGTGAGATGGGATGTCTGAGACGGCCGGAGGGGGTCTGTTTGCGGGTGATGTTTCGTCTGGTATCTGGACTGCGGCGGGTATGGAGGGGTTTGGGTGGTACTGGTACTGGTACTGGAGAGAGGTTGGAGTGGATAGTGTTTGGGGAGGGAGGTCTGGTCTAGAAGGTACAGTACTCGGACGGGAAGAGAAGACACTCCACTCGTTTCGTGTGCGCGCTCTGGGTTGGCGGCTTCACGATTGGATGGTAAGGCAAGTGAGCGCCACAGCAGTGACATCAGTCGAGTGTAAGATTGCGGAGCCCAAATCAAGGACATGCGCGTTCGACAAGGATCAAGCCCTTCGCTTCCCCAGCCACGACCAGCCCGATTCATGTTGCAGCGATAGTGGAGGCGTGTGGTCACTCACTGTGGTGGAAGTTGGCTGAGAGGACATCTTACATGCGCTCTATACCAAGTCGACGCTTGAACCCTCAACCAACGGCCGCCGTTGATTCTCTACGCACTACCACGGTTATAGCCTGTCTAAGGGTCGATCTCTTGCGTGCTCGAGGCGTGGCAGATACCATTAGCCTTTGCCGCCAACTTTGGGACAGCCAAAGGAAGTCTATTCTTACTCCGGCAATGTGTTTTCTTTATTTGGCAGGGCGGTCAAGCTGATGTTATGGCTACTACTTCTATGTGCTATATCGTGTTGCAAAGACCAGCCTTGCGACACAAGGCGGGTGATTGCAGCAACTGCAGCCAGTATTCCAATCAATGTATACTTATCGATTGACTCTGCTGTATACGCGGATCGCCAGGCAGAAGCATGTACCACGTGCCTTTGCACGTTGCTCCCACTGTGTTTGGTGGCGGCAGTCTAAATCTTGACTAAACGAAGAGGCATAGTTGTTGGCTACCAATAAATATTGGATGCGTGAGCCATATCACTTTCGATTTCACAAGGTTCATCATCGATGCTGTACAACGACACTTCAGCTGCATCATGTCATCGGGAGGCACGGGATAGGGATCTGCATGTTGCTTGCAGGGATGGGGATATCCTCTCCTCTTGGGATTCGCAAACCTGGCATGTGCATGTGGCGGTGCTGCCTCGACGTCACCCTCGCCGTCGCCATCAGGGCTGAGGCAAAGGGTCCAGATCGATGCGAGTGGAGGCGACTAGAATCTTGGGAATAATGGAGCTTGTGGTGCACATCTGTTGTGCACTTACGAACACGAACCGCTAAATCGACTCACGCGACAGGTCATCGTTTGAAGTTGTTTTCGACAATCACTACTCGAGGCCATCACGCAAGGTCGATTTGCAAGAGCACACATCACCGCCTCTCGGTATCACGCAACAAGAACCGCCATCATGGTCTCATACGTGAAGAACTACATCCAAGACCAAGCCATGGGCTACCTCAATACCGGCATCACCTACGCCGGCACGATGGCTGGGAATGCTGTAGGCGGTGTCGGAGGACTTATTGAAAATGGCGGCCGCTCGGTGGGCGAAGGTACCGCAGGTCTGTCAACACCCTTCCAAACCTAACGACTAACCCGCGTTGATACCCAGGCATCACAGGCGCCATCGGAGGCTACGGGGGCAAGCTCAATTCCTACGGCGAAGGCATCAGAAGCAAGTTCGCCGCCGACGGCTATGTTGGAGCCAGCGCTTCGCAGAAAGCGAAGAGAGAGCCTAGTGAGGCGACGAAACCCTACGGCTTGAAACGACTTCCTGATGCTTCAGCGCCCGGGGCGTACGTGACGAATGCCTCGAGGAAAGTCTTACCAAAATCTATGCAGCCTGCGCCATCGGCGGCTGCCACAAAACAGGTCAGATCGCAGGCTTCCAAACCTTTGGGCGCACCGAAGACAGGCCAGAAAGCTCTTCCTGCCCCAACACCCAAGAACAATGCTAGGACTCCACCTACTGCGGCAGCTAAGAAGCCTGTTACGGGATCAACTGGAGCTCCAGCCAAGAAACCAATTCCAGCATCGAATGGTGCTGCTGCGAAAGCGCCTGCCCGCGGCAACGCAAGCACATCCAAGCCAGCCACAGCCGGAAACAACGCCAACAAACCTGCTGCGGCGAATGTGAAGACCAAGATTAGTGCTGCCAGTAAACCGAAGTCGGCGGTGAAGCCGACTGTGAAGCCGGTGTTGAAGTGAAGATGGCGGTTTCAATGTATACCACGAATGCCAACGATGTAGTTGGAGTTAAGGGACTTGGGCGTTTCGGTGGGTTCATGTCTTGAATCCTGGTGTACTTGTATCGGGACAACACGTTAGCTATACACGAAATTCTGAATGTGTTTCGCAAATATGGACTACTCAAACCCTTTTCTCGGTAGTCTATAGACGGGCGCGTGCCTCGGTCATTCAGCCGAAACCGAGACCGAACCTGCCTTCGCTTTCGATTCCATGAACATCTGATTGCATATCCCATAACCCCATCTGCGAAACAATGCCACGACTAAACCACACAAAGACGCGTAACGGATGCCAGAGATGTAAGGCGAGGAAAGTTAAGGTTCGTCGCACTCCACTCCGTACACCCAAGCACCTCATTCTCCTCACACATGCGGTCGACACGGGTGACGGACGCCACTACATCCATCTCACGGTCAGACAAAATGCTGATTCAGTCCGTTAGTGCGATGAAGCACGCCCCAGATGCTCGGCCTGTATACGCCACGATGTTCAATGCTCTTACACGAACCCTGCAGTAACGACTACGAGAAAACCAAGGACGACGAGCCCACCGGCGCAGCCCACTCTCAGTCCAGCTACAGGAATCGACAGCCAGACACCTCTGCAACATAGTGTCACGGCTCCAAACCCAGACAAGAATCTTGATGTCGGGCTCGACCCATTCCTTGAAGTCCGGCTAATGCATGAGTGGACCTGCCGGGTACCAAGGTCCTTCTCGACGGCGTGGGAATTCTGGACATATCAGGCTCCACTGATCGCTTTTGAGCATCGTTACTTTCTCGATGCAATTCTGTGTCTAGCAGCTCTCCATGCTTCCCGCCGTAAACCCCGCCAGTGGCTTTCATTAGAAGGCCGAATGCAAACCACGCCCGAAGCAGACCACACAACGCCGCTGCAACACCCGCAAGATGGAGACGTCTCAATTCAGGACGAGGAACCTCGCCAGATGCAGACGTTGTCGGGCGATCAAGTGGTCCCTAACGCAACAGACGGACGCTCGAGGCTCAACTTAGATCACCTCGCGCTAACACAACAGCACGGTGAGATGCTGCGTGTTGCTCAAATTTATTTCGAACGGGCACTCGCGGGCCAGAACAAAGCTCTTCCTCACTTGAACGTGGAGACTGGCGAGGCGTGCTACTTAGCTTCTCTTTGCGTGTCATACGCGGCTCTTTTCGCTCTCGGCGAAGATCGAGGGGACCTCAGTGGCTGGGTCAGTGACCCAATACAATGGGTACGAATTGCTCATGGGAGCCGCATCGTGGTAAGTCGCATATCTTGACGTCCTGCTTGAGATTGAAGAGTCGCCCATTCGGATGAAGCAGTATCACAGTCGAGACTTGTTTCACTGACGAGGGTAAAACTTCTACACAGATCCGCCACTGGGCTTCTTTCGCCGGATGGGACTGGCTCAAGTCCTCCGGCGTCTTCCATGGCAAACCCGACATGAATGATCCAGCTACCCTCTACGCTCGTCCCAACGCCGCGCCATTTGAAAAGCTGCGAACCTGGGCATCTGAACACGAAACCATCTCCAGCGAAGATGCCGAAGCCTACCTTAAAGCCGTGAGCTACCTGGGTCTCATGTACAAAGGGATCCGCGAGAAGTTCGACTGCAGCAATGCGACGGCGCGCCGGATCATGGCCATGTCGTCTCTTCTGCCAGACAGGTGGACGGAACTGTTGGAACAGCGCAGACCGAGAGCGCTGTCGATTCTGGTGCAGGTCCTGGCATGCGGAGAGTTGATCGCGAAGGATAACTTTTGGTTCAAAGGTGTGGCATGGAAGCAGATTCCCAGGCTGTGTGAGCACTTGCCGCCTGCATGGTGGCCGATGGTGGCGTGGCCGTTGCGGGTAGTTGAGGGTAATATCGAAAGTGAGCCGGTTGAAACGATGGTTGAGCCTGATGAGCTGTGAGGTGTGTAAATGGGATCCAAGTATAGCGGCCAAGGCAAGAAGTTGTTCTTGAGGTTGCTAAGTGAGATGTAGACGATGCGTTTGAATCCATATTCCCGCACCTTGCTCACCCGAGAGACCAGATGGTTGGGCTTCTTTCCGGCACCCGTGAGATGTTTGTTGCGCTCTGTACAACCTTAGGGCACTTTGTACGACATTACTCATCAGGCAAATCATCTCCAGCATTTCTCCACGAATGAAGACCAGACGAAGGATCGACGCTGCACCTAAAGAGCCGGCGGCCGTCTTCGCCGTCTTCGCACACATAGGGCAAGCTTCTGCCTCCCCCAGTTTCTGTGACTCCACGTTTCTCGGCGTGCTAAACGTTCTTCCTTGAACAACTACATGTATTTATCACAGCACGAGTGATTGGACACGCACAGCCAAGTCCACTATCGAGTTCTGATAGCACTTTGATCCTCTGCTGAAATCCCACACATCAGCCTTTCCGATTGCTTCTGGAACGCACATCTCTTGTTTTGGATCCATTCATGACCACATGTACTAACATGGCATCCCCAAGACTGCATTCGTACGATGGAGAGGAAAACCCGAGGTCGAGACGTTCGCCTTCTGTTGAAGATCCAGAAGGTCTTGCTGCGTGGCCGATACCAGATGATGGGGAGCTCGAACGTGCTATCTCACGAACCGAACGAACGGCAAATGCTGGAGCACACACGCCACATGCGACACACGAGCCGAAAACAGATGACCCGCCACTCTCAAGGACAATATCGCGGCGCTCGGCCGCCTCATCAAGATGGGACCCCGGACCAGCGCCTGACGGTGGTACCAAAGCCTGGACACAAGCTGCCATGGCTCACTTCACAATCTTCAGCACGTGGGGCTGGATCACCAGCTATGGAGTCTTTCAAGAGTACTACCGCACCTCGCTCGAGCTCACTCCCTCAACTATCTCGTGGATCGGTTCTGTCCAGATCTTCTTGCTGTTTTTTCTCGGAACTTTTAGCGGCCGCGCTCTTGATGCAGGCCTCTTCCGACCAGTCTATATCACCGGCTCAGTCCTCCAAATTCTCGGGGTATTTTCCATGTCGGCATCGACGAATTTCTGGCAGCTCTTCTTGTCGCAAGGGCTATGTCTTGGAGTCGCCAATGGTCTTCACTTCTGCCCAGCGATGTCCCTCATTAGCACATACTTCGTCCGCAAGCGAGCACTGGTCGTCGGCATCGCCGCCATGGGATCATGTACCGGTGGCGTAGTCTTCCCAATCATCATCCAACAACTCCTTCCGCGCATCGGATTTCCCTGGACAATCCGCGTCTGCGGCTTCATCATGCTGCTAACCAACATCTTGACAATTACCTGTTACCGCACACGCCTCCCGCCGCGTAGAACCGGCCCACTCGTAGAATGGTCGTCCTTCAAAGAGTGGCCGTTCATGCTATACTGCGCGGCCAGCTTCTTCAATTTCTGGGGCCTTTATTTTGCCTTCTTCTTCGTCGGCAGCTACGGACGCGAGATTTTGGGCATGACTTACCCGGATTCCATCAACTTGCTTTTGACAATGGTCGCTGTCGGCTTCATATGGCGGATTCTGCCGAACTACTTCGCAGACAAAGTCGGCTCGCTAAATATGTTATTGCCGTTCACCCTGGTCGCGGGGACCATGCTGCTTGCTTGGATCGGCGTCCACACGCGGGCGTCACTGTTCGTTTTTGCGGGTATCTATGGTTCAGGATCCGCGGGCATGCAGTCGCTGTTCCCAGCTGGACTGTCCAGTTTGACAGAGGACCTGAAGAAGGCGGGCGTGAGGATGGGGATGGGTTTCACTATTGTCAGCTTTGCTTGTTTGACTGGACCGCCTTTAGTAAGTCGTTGCGAGACAGTTAAAATGACTGAAAGAGCTTACTAACGTGTTTCAATCTTCTGACAGGCTGGAGCTTTAATTCAACGAGGTAACGGCAGCTATTTGTACGCGCAAATGTAAGTGATATGCTTTCACCGGCCTCGGCCTTATTTGCTGTCCATTATGCTGACGTTCTGTAACGATAGATGGGGAGGCTGCTCTTTCTTCTTGGGCTCTGCTTTGCTTGTGGCTGCTAGAACGGCTAAGGTTGGCTGGCATTTGAAGCGCAAGATCTAAATAGTGCTGCATGAATGCTATCCTAGGGTCGATCAAGCTGGGTAAGGTTTGCAGTTTTCGCTGTTTAATCTTCAGAGACCTTCCTCGGCAACTTAATCGGCAGTGAGCTATTAAATCATGAGCTTTGATGGGTCGGTTCTCAGCAGATCCAGCTGCGGCTGAAATGGAGCGTTCTTTGTGGCAGCGCTTACTCAACAGTGCATGGCGATCACACTACTGGCCAACACCATGTTCACCAAACCAAGCTCATAGGCTTGATGAGACAAATCAGAGCTAGGAGTGGGCAGTCTTATTACATCCAGAGTTTAGTCTGAAACATACTAATGTCATAGTAGGAGTTGCAGGTTAGTAGGAGGTTTGGATCAATTTTGAGTAGTAAGAATTTGAAGTTAGTAATTAAGGTTTACTAACGTCACTGTAGGGGGACCGGCTCAGTAGGGGAACCAGCTCACTTTACTGAGGTTAGCTTTATAAACCCTGCTTTCTCCTCTGCTGTTTCTCTTCCTTCTCTATGCCTTTGTATACTAAAGAAGACGTGACTAACGTGTCAAATGTGTTAGTGAACAGTGAAATTAAGTCAATTCGCCGAGCTGTATTAGTCTATCAAATTCCCTTCTCAACTTTATGATATCGACTTCAAAACTAGAAAACTAAACTCGAAAGTTATATTAGTTAACAATTACTAACTCTGATCGAAGAATCAACACTCAAGAACTAGATTTACTACGCTGCTAAGTTAGGGACTCTAATTACTCTTTAGTTAGTTGAAATCCTAGCTTCGGAAATTTAGTTAGAACAGAGTTTAAAAAACAACGAAACTGAATCAAGTCCTATCTTAGACTGATAGATCAACTGCTTTAGGACATAACACCTATAGATTAAGATATGTTTTTTATGTACTATCGACACTATATAGTCTATAGCACTTAATTATTTAATGATAAAATTGTACTTTAACAACTTAGGAGAGCTTTTATATAAATATAAATACTCTTCTAGTATAATCTATAACATTAACAAAACTAGCTTTTTAATCAGATCTAGTAGAAAATTAGTTGTTCTACTTGATCAGCTAAGTTAGTGCTAAGAAAAGAAACAGCTAGGACAACAAGAGTAGATTACCTGTTTAGAGTGTGTTAGCGCCTCGGGGGTGACCCTACCTCCGTGTCTGATTTTTCAAGGCGAAAACCTAAATTCAGGATAGGTTCCGGACGAAATGCTAGGAGAGTAGAAGTTCGTTACCTCGAAGAAGGGCTAGACTAACAACTGGATTAGATTCGAATAGCTTAAAACGCATTTTCAGCCGTTTGTTAGTAAATCAACTAACTTGTAGCACCTCTTGATTATCGACGGTCACTCCTCCTACGTTATAGCCCAGTTCATCGCCTACTGTATTACGTCGAAAATAGACCTCTTTCTACTACTACTACACTCCTCGCATAAAACATAGCCTCTCGATTTATCGATTTTCGGACCTCTAAAAACTGCTCTTAACTTAGAGGTTGATCGAATTTTCCGACATTCAACTATGCGATTACTACGCGTAGAATAGACTTCAGCTTATATCAAAGCTAGGGCTCGATGCTTTAAGCCTTCTTCTATCGAATCCAGCTTTTGAAAAGCTAGTATCTATCTGTTTAATCCTGAAATCCTACTATCAATAATTACTCTCTCTTCCTAGACATCCTCTCTAGAAAATCAAGTTGTTAGTTAAGTTAGTGATACATCTCGGATTCTTAGAGCTAGAGGTAGTCCATATACCCCTAGGGTTCTTAATCTACGTCAGATTGTTAACCTTGTTCAAAATGACAGAGATATACTAAGTTTAGCTAGAGACCTTATCTAGGATTTAATTAACTTTGCTAAAGATTAAGATACTAATGTAATCTTAGCTTGAAGAGAGCTACATAAGAAGGATAAGCTACTTAATATGCATAAGACACGTAAGATAGGTAAAAGAGTAGCTTTAAAGAGTAAATACCTTCTTATAAAAGAGGATATCCTTAAGGTAGTTTAGGATCTCGAAGAGGGGACTAAGAAGAAAAAGACAAAAAAAGGAGGAAAAAAGACAAAGTATATATTGATTTCTTCAGAGGAAGAAGAGGACAAATCAGTTGATGAGTTAGCTTGATTAGGTAGTTAGTTATAGCATTAGTGAGCTAGTTAGTGATTTTTAAAATTTTGAAATCAAAAAAGTAAGCTGGTTCTCCTACTGAGCTGGTTCCTCTATAGTGATGTTACTATTAGGAATTAATGAGTAAATTAAAAATCTGTTTTTAGCTAACATGCCTGTAGGGGAAGCCGGACAGTAGGGGATTCCGGACACTTTTTCAATTCCAAAATCTCAAGCTTGATTTACTAACTCACTAACGCCGTTATGACCTAACTAATTAAGCCAATTCATCAACTGATTCTTCCTCTTCTTCCTCCGAAGAAATCAATATATACTTTGTCTTTTTTCCTCCTTTTTTTGTCTTTTTCTTTTTTGTACCCTCTTCGAGATCCCGGACTACCTTAAGGATATCCTCTTTTGTGAGGAGGTATTTGCCCTTTAAAGCTAGTCTTTTGCCCTTTTTACGCGTCTTACGCGTATTAAGTAGTACGTCCTTCTCACGTAGCTCTCTCCGAGCTAAGATCGCATCAGTATCTCGATCTTCGGCGAAGTCAATTAGATCCCGGATAAGGTCTCTAGCTGAACTCGGTATATCTCTATCATTTTGAA
>Ga0265797_10000808_pt1 | contig 57005 bp, 50 predicted proteins | sample P2T30metagenome_FD_192433 | JGI IMG/M metagenome (GOLD analysis project Ga0265797, IMG submission 192433) | Plant litter microbial communities from East Loma Ridge, Irvine, California - P2 T30 | ecosystem: Environmental > Terrestrial > Plant litter > Unclassified | place: USA: California...
TCGAAAGAAGCGCCTCCTCCTTCGCCGCCTCAACCTGCCCCACCATCCCCCCGCTGAAATCCGCCGCCAGGAACTCGCAGGTTTCGGGGATTTCGCCGCCGTGTTCCTTGATGAGGGCGGAGGTGATGGGGCCGGGCCCGCAGCCATTGTCGAGGATGGATGTTGCGCGGGCGAAGGGGTGGATGGCGTTGGTGCGGGCGAGCATTGTTGCGATGGCTTGGGTGCCGGGGCCGGAGGCGAATTTTTTGTACGAGGCGGCGGTTTTGTCCCAGTCGGTGGGTTTGCCTGTGGTGGTGGGTTAGGTTGGTTAGGGGTTTTTTTTTTAGGAATAAAAGATAATATGGGACGGGTTGGGTTGTCTTACTGTCTTGGAGCTTGGTGCCGGTCATGTTGGAGGTGAGGAGGGGGGGTTCTCTGGGTTGCTTGTTGTTCGGTTTGTTGGGTTTGTTGGCGTTGTTGTTGTTGTTTGAGAATAATGATGGTGGTGGCAATAGTCTTGGAGGTAAAAGACAAAGCCAGAAGAAATCGTTGTGTTGGTCTGAAGAGAGCTATTATTGTGAAGGTTGCAGAATGATATCGCTGTGATGATGGTTTGGTATTTTGATATCAAGCAAATAATCAGAGGGTATTCTGCGAGGAAGGAAGGAAGTATTATTATATATACAGTACTCATACAGATATTCTTTGTTGCACACAAATAATCGTTCCGCTCGCTGACACAGAATGGCAAGGCTCCGGACACTTTGGAAAGTCTCCGAGAGAGAGAGCACCCGACGCGCTGGCTGAAGGATGCCGGAAAGTTAACGTACTATGTAAGTAAGCAACTGCCACATTACTACAGTACATCTTAGCTGAACGATTATCAGAGCTACATGTACGGATGCTTTTTGAAAAGGTTCCGGCTGTAAGGTAGGTAGGTGGCTCGTTGCGGTTGATCTAGATTCTGAGTTCTTATCATCAGTCGACTTTGACCTCGTGAATGGCAGAGGTCGGGCGTTCTTGTTTCTGCGGTTGGATATCAATGACAGTCCTGATAGTACGTCCAAAATATACAAGTGCGAGAGGGATAGAGAAAGCAAAAGGGCAAGCGAACAAGCTGATGATCGGTCGGATTCGTCGCAACCAAGTTTATTCGTTCGGACGATTGATACTGTAGCATTGGTGAGATCTTGACCTCGGAAGGACGCATGACCTTCTTCTCTTGACTCCTGGCTGCCTTCATTTTCACATCAAAGAACACAGTGATTTACTGGTTATTGTGGTACAGTATACTAATCTAAGGGCATACCGGTGCCGTGTGGAAAACGCCTTGGCTCCAATCCCTTCCATCACTCTGCTCGAATAGCAAGCAAAAAGGTGTATCATACATGGTAGTCTTAGTTGTACTGGGCGTAAGCCGCAGTGGAGTTGAACTTCAGGCCACCACGAATGACCTTCTCCACGGCGCTGAGGAAATCCTTCTCGGTTGCCACCTTTCTCCTTGCGCGAATGGCGAACATGCCCGCCTCGGTTGCCACCGAACGCAGCTCGGCTCCGGTGCTGTTGGGGCAGAGACGCGAGATGAGCTCCCATCTGATGTCGCGCTCCACGCTCATGCTCTTGGCGTGGATGCGGAGGATGTTGGCGCGGCCCTCCATGTCGGGCAGAGAGAACTCGATCTTTCTGTCGATGCGGCCGGGTCTCATGAGTGCGGGGTCCAGTGTTGAAGGCCTGTTGGTGGCGAACATGACCTTGATGTTTCCTCTGCTGTCGAAACCGTCCAGCTGTGTGATAAGCTCCAGCATGGTGCGCTGGACTTCGTTGTCGCCACCTGCGCCGTCGTCGAAACGGGCGCCACCGACTGCATCGATTTCGTCGAAGAAGATGATACACGCCTTCTTCGTGCGAGCCATCTCGAACAGCTCGCGCACCATGCGAGCACCCTCACCGACGTACTTTTGCACAAGCTCGGAACCGATGACACGGATGAAGGTGGCGTCTGTTCTGTTAGCAACCGCGCGAGCGCAGAGAGTTTTACCGGTACCGGGAGGGCCGTAAAGCAGAGCGCCCTTGGGCGGGTCGATACCGAGGTTGACGAAACGCTCCGGAGAGAGCAAGGGCATCTCAACAACCTCACGAAGCTTCTCGATCTGCTCCTTGCAGCCACCGACATCACCGTATGTGACATCAGGCTTGTCCTCAACAGTCATCATCGTGACACTCGGGTCAATCTTGGGTGGTAGAGGCAGCATGATCTGGTACTTGTTGCGGTCGACACCCACGCGCATGCCCTCCTCGATATCCGTAGGACTCACGCGCTCTCCCAGATTGACGACGAACTTGGCAATCTGCTTGACGTTGATGACATATTTGCTCTTCTCGCTGTCCTTCTCGTCCGGGATGATCTTGGTGCATCGTGCAACTTGTAAGGGCTGCTCCTCGCTCATGCGTTGTCGGTCGGCTGCAATGTCCCACAGATGCGGCGGCGCGAGACCTGTGTCCGACTCTTTCACGCCAATCTTCTCGTTTACTGATGTCTGCTTGTCCTTGATGTCTTTCTCGAGCTGCTTCAATGCTGTGGCGTATGGTGCGGAGTTGTAGGTCTTAAGGACTTGGATGTCTCTGCGCATCATGTGTTAGTGCATGGTTTGCGGGTATCGCGCGGTATGAACGTACTCATCTGTGAGAGGCGCGATCTTCTTCTCCTCCTTCTCGTCGTCGGCAAAGCTCTTCTGGTGCTTCTCCCAGTTCTGTCCGGTGGCTGAAGGCATGGTTGGCGTCTGTCGATGGGGTGTATATGTCGGTGTGAAGTGAGCCGGCCGATGCGGCGTGTGGTGTAAGGAATGAGTCGGTGATTACAGTGTCGGCGGTGAGGTTTTAGCGGGTGAGGCGACGGTTGATGAAGGTGGATTGGATTGATGGTTGTTTGGTGACGATGCGGATGAGGTAACTTAGGTGCTGGCTGACGAAGGCAGCTTCCCCGAGCGGCGCGCCTGCTTGTGGCTGCTGCACTGGCTTTAGAATTAGTATGGAGGGGAGGGAATTTGACCCTAGAAACATTACATACCTGGACAACACCACCCTTCCCAGGCCACCACATCACCCCCAATCTCTCTCAACATGGCGCAAGGTGCCAGTACCAACGCCGGCAATGCCGCCTTCAAGGACAAGGAGAAGCCCACCGCCGTGCGCACCGCCAACATCATCGCTGCACGATCAGTCGCAGATGCGATCAGAACATCTCTCGGTCCTAGAGGCATGGACAAGATGATCCAGACTGGCAAGGGCGAGACCATCATCACCAATGACGGAAACACCATGCTCAGGGATATGGCTGTCATGCATCCCGCCGCCAAAATGCTGGTCGACCTTGCAAACGCCCAGGATATCGAGGCCGGCGATGGAACCACCAGTGTTGTTGTCATTTGCGGTTCTCTGTTGGGCGCCGCCGAGAAGCTGTTGGCCAAGGGCATCCACCCTACCATCATCAGCGAGTCCTTCCAAAGAGCCGCGGCCGAGGCCGTGAAGGTGCTCGAGGGGATTTCCACACCCATCAACATGACCGACAGGCAGACTCTTCTCAAGGCAGCCTCCACCTCGCTCTCGTCAAAGATTGTTTCACAAGAACCGAAGCTGGCACCCATGGCGGTTGACGCCGTCCTCCGCACAATCAACCCAAACAACGCACAAAACGTCGATCTCAGGAACATCAGGATTCTCAAGAAGGCGGGCGGAGTCATCGACGACAGTGAGATGGTTGACGGAGTTGTTCTGAGGCAGCAGGTGGTCAAGAGCGCAGGAGGTCCTTCACGGATAGAAAAGGCAAGGATTGGTCTCATTCAGTTCCAGCTCAGCCCGCCCAAGCCGGACATGGAGAACCAGATTGTCGTCAACGACTACAGACAAATGGACAAGATTCTGAAGGAGGAGCGCGCCTACCTCTTGAACATGGTCAAGAAGATCAAGAAGGCAAAGTGCAACGTCCTTTTGATTCAAAAGAGCATTCTGCGCGACGCCGTCAACGATCTCTCCCTCCACTTCCTTTACAAGCTTGGAATCATGGTCGTCAAGGACATTGAGCGCGACGAGGTCGAGTTCCTCTGCAAGTCGACTGGCTGCAAGCCCATCGCAGACATCGACAGCTTCACCGAGGACAAGATGGGTTCAGCAGACCTCGTGGAAGAGACCAGCAGCCTCGGCTCAAGAATCACCAGAATCACAGGCATCAAGCACACCAACCCTAACGCCGCAAAGACCGTCTCTATCGTTGCCCGCGGCGCAAACCAGCTCATTCTGGACGAGGCCGAGCGCAGCTTGCACGATGCCATGTGCGTCATTCGCTGCCTGGTCAAGAAGCGTGCTCTTCTTCCTGGTGGTGGTGCGCCCGAGATGGCCGTCTCCACACACCTCAGCAAGGTCGCCACTACCGCATCGTACCCTGACAGCATCTGCTGGAAAGCGTATGCTGATGCTCTTGAGCTGGTGCCCGTCACACTCGCCGAGAACGCAGGTCTGAACAGCATCAAGGTCGTCACAGAGCTCAGGGCCCGTCACGCCAAGGGCGAGACGAACGTGGGTGTTAGCATCAAGCGTGGTGGTGTCGGCGTCATGGGTGGTGAGGACAAGAACGCGACTGGCGAGGGAGTCATGCAGCCTCTGCTTGTCAGCACCAGCGCCATCGAGCTGGCCAGCGAGACGGTCAAGATGATCCTCAGAATTGACGACATTGCTCTGTCGAGATAGAATAGCCGACATGCAGACGATAGACGTGAAACGGAAAGAAAACTGTATGACACTATTCGCGGCTCGCCCTTCCATTGCTCGCCGTATGACCCGTTCCATGCTGCCTTTCACCTTTGATCGACTAAGGTCACCCTAAAGTCTAAGGCCATTCCACCTTATCGCATCCAATCGTCGGACGTCGCCTAAGGATGAGATGCCTGAACGCAAAACATGTACTCACATACTAACACCGTACCTCGCAGCTGTCGTTCTATCTCCCGGCTACACAGTAGAACCGACACTTCGTACGAGGAAATGCAGGGCCCCACGGTTACTCTCGGCTTTTCGGCCTTGTCTCTATGCCTTACAATGCATGCTAACGTCGTTCTGCAGCATCTACTACCTGTCCCGTGATGGGCCTCGCACCAGTCTATTCGCCAATCTCGCATACCAGGCAGTGGCTTTTGACCTGCGCAAGTCTCGTCGGATACAGAGCCGTCTCGCTCGTCTTCGTTCGCAGCCTGCTCGCATGACCTTTTCCCCTGCATATTCTTGCGAAGGAAAGGCGGCCATCTGCTTGAGCGTGCGCGAAGTGGATGTAGGATTGGCTTTTGGCGTTGGGCACGTGTGGCCGGCTGGCTGTACAGCGCATCAATTGATTCCGGTGAGAGTACTGTACAAGTCTGCAATCTCGGTATGTTCCAAAGCAGCTTTCAGCTCCGAGACTCCAACTCCTCTACGATCATCCACCAGCACACCACTCAAACATTTTCAGCTATCTTGACCGACCTTTCGGCCTACAGATCTTTCCCAGCTCCCCGCAAGATCACATGTCAGCCTGGTGTGACTTTTCAACACGCAGCCTACGCGCGATGATGTCTGTCTTCGATTCGAATAGGTACATGCAAACTCCCTAACCCGGCAACTCGGTTGTGATCGATGACCGTTTCGACTACTGCATGATGTCGGTATAGGTAGCATATAGCATTAGTGTGGCGGCATTAAGTCTTGTGCCGCAGAGTGCCTTACAGTAGTAGTTCAGGCTCTTCCAATGACCTGAAGGTATTTGTTCAAAGTGTCGGATCAGGGGGGTGCAGCACGGTTATATGAGCTGGCTCTGGCACACCTCATCCTCTCTTGTTGATTTCTCTCTCACGCTTCTCGACTCGGCTTGCACATCGGTTGATCTCGCTTGGAGCTTGGAATACTCTACGTACTTGTCTGGATATACTCAGGCCTTGGTCTCGCACCTAAGATCACACCCACAACTCGATCAGCCGGTTATACATCTACACACTACCACAACATCAGCATCAACGAGTACCCCGAGCACTGCTCCACATGACCAACCCACAGCCAAATCGCTTCAGAGTCCCGGCCGTCGATGATGTCTCGCCTAACGAGGCTCACTCAATCAGATCTCCAGGAGTCAATCAGCCCAAATGTGGCTGCAACTGCGGCTGTTCGTGTTGCCAGAATGACGGGGATAACGAAGCAGAGAGCTCTCCTACTATGCCAACGCCCATCCGCGGCCGCTCTCTGACTCCCAAACACGATCGCACAAATGGCGCCGGAAATCCAATCGAAGCCCGTCCTTCGCCCGGCGGCGTCAACCCACCGTCTTACAACTCGACATCGTCTGTCAACGGCCAAGAAGGGTTGTCACTCCACCAGTTCGAGCGCTCATCCCCGATCGCAGTTGATGTGCAAGACACTCATGCCAGCGATTCGATCCAGCGCTGGCTCGCTGAATACCACATCCCCGAAAACCATCACCGCTTCTCAACATCACCAGGTCTATCCATGCGTGTAGAAGCGAGCACAGCTGCCCCCAGCTCGGCTTCATCTGGCTTCTTGCCGCCACGAACTGCGACTTCGGATGACTTGACGACTTTCACCTGTGGCGAGGTTGACGAACAAAAAGCTCAAACGTGCGCTTTCACGCCGCTGTGGCTCACCCATGAGCTTCGTTACTGTCGCAATTTCCAGCGTGGGGATGTTGCTGGGAACGATTCGAGGTATCCTGTCACGATCGAGCTCGATGATTTTCTGGAATAGTGTGTCCGAAGTTTCCTCTGCTTGATCAATCGTCGTGGGCGTTCGTTTGTACGATGTTGTGATCTGGGCTATACTTCTCTCTTCCCGTTAGCTTTGGTTGACTTTTCGTTTTCTTTTTTTCCGCAGAATCATATCATCAACGAATTTACGATCTTGTACGATTATTGGTATTCTCACAGCTAGAACGAATTGAGTGTGCAGAAGCTCCCGTTCTTCCATCGCCCACCTCACCCTCCTCGTCTGAACATAACATGGTCACCCCCGTCGTCTGGTTGACAAAACTTGGCTGTCAAGCGATTTCTTCGATCAAAAAGATCATACCAACGAGCAAAAGATGATTGACTGATTCCGTATCAGGGAATTGAACCCTGGCCTTGTCGGTACTGGTCTTCGTTCGAAGAGTGAGAGCGACAAATCCTAGCCACTAGACCAATACGGATTGATGAAGTGAGGGGATGATGGAAATTTATAATCACTCCATTTTTGCGAGACGCAAGCTCATGTCCATGTCAATGGGTCGAGAACAGATGTATGAGATGCATGAGACGCAAACACCATCGAATTCTGGTCGCCGTCGACCCTTGCACCGATGCTTGCTGAAATTTTGACTTCACTTTTTCTTTCGAAATTTGTCCGGGCATGCTCGGATCTAACCTGAGGTGTGCAGTGGATGTACTCCTCGGGGGCATCGGATGATGGATCACTTCTTCACACAGTGCTTGCTTTGCATTACGTATGGATGGAACTTCGTTGTGAGCTGATCGGTTGATCGATTGATGCTTGGTCTATGGGTTGTTCTGGATTGTCAGGCTTGTAACAGTCATCTTCATCGATGGTAGAGTTGGTTGGTGGACTGGCTCAATCGATTCCCAATGAAAGCGCGCAATCAACGACGATCAATCCAAACAACCCCTCAGAATGCCCCGTCAATTTTAGCAAGTTGCTCAAGATGAATCGAAAGATTTCAATAGTGACACGGGCGATTGTATCGGTTGAAAATGTTGATTCAAGATGATGACATGAAGAAAAACTTGTTACAAGCAACACCAACACTAACCCTCAAAGTCATCCGGGACAATACATAAATTACTTCTCAAACTCAAGAAGAGAAGGTATCGATACCACGCTGCAGCGCAACAGTAATAACATCCACAACCTCATTCCCATCCGCCAGCTTATCAGCCGGCGCCCTCTCCAAAACCTCGTAGCTGAAATCCAGATGATCGTCCAAAAGGATCTTCAGACCTTCCTTGATAACTGGACTAGTACCAGCAGCATCGAAGAACTCCTTCTTCGAAATCAGAACGTCGACCGCGATCGGGTTGTCAATGGACAGAGTCTGGTTGACGTGCTCGATCAGTCTCGTCGCGTCCGTCTCGGACAGTGGCGAAGGCAGGCTGGTGGCATCGTAGTAGCCTTTCCGGGTTGCGAGGTGGACTTTGGTCAGGCCGAAGAGTTGGGGGATTTGGGGGATGAGGCCTCCGTTGTAGGCTCGCACGTTGGCTGTTAGGGATTGGACGTCTTGGTCCAGGGCTGTGATGTCGTCGATTACGACGTCGACTTGTGAGCTTGAGACCACGGCCGCCGCGGAGAGGAGGAGCGTGCTGATGAGTGAGGTGAATTGCATGTTTGGGGATTGGTGGTTCGGTTGGATGGATGGAATGGTTTCGTGTGATATTGTTGATGGAAGGTGTGCGGTTGGCGGTTAGAAGAGTGAGTTTGCTGGCGTTTGTGAGACATATATTATTGTAATTCAATGGAGGATGGTCTCCTCGCCTCGGCATCGACGTCGACGATCAACAATCGGGACGTCAGTCCACCCGTCTTGCCCTACGTGACGCCGTGGGTCGTCGTACAGTAGTTCAGAGTAGGTCGAATCGGCATACCAACACCCGGAAGAATCGCCCTGTGCGTCTTTTGAGTTTCAAAGCTGGAGCCGAATCAGATAAGGACTCAGACATGAGGATGTTCAACCACGGATCGCGGTGAAGAGCCAAATGCCAATGACCTCGCAGAATCGAACGATCTGATTGCGAAAAATGGCGAATACACTCTTTGACTTCCTCTACAGACGATTATACTTGCCTCGGTACGGAGCCCTCGCCTATACAAGCAACCAGCTATACATTAGCTTTCAACGGATGTGTCGATCACCGACAGCGCGTGGTGATCCAGGCCTGCTGAGGAAGGGCGAGACGTCGATCTTGAATCCTGTTTGCGCTCCGTCACACTTGTGATCATGGTCGTGCCTGGATACCATGATAATTCAGTCCATTGACTCCATTCGAACTGTGAGTCTGGCAATAGAGTTATGGTTCCTAGTTCGCCTCGCAATAGCGCAAGACTTACCTTTTCGTGAAGCTTCAATCGATGTTCGTGTTGTGACGACTGCGATGCGATGCATCACCAGTCACAAGATATCGACAAAGCAGATCTCCGAGGCATCGTCCCGTTAGGTGATGACAATTAATTATTCTGCAATAGCATATATTGCCTGAAGGAGCCGCTGTTCTTCGTTAACTTGCCAGCCAACAACTCTCATACACAGGCAACAGACGAATACATCGACATCCAACCAGCCTCACAACCGCCCAACATGCAGCTCACCAACCTCGCCGCTTTCCTCTTCTCTGCCATCACGCTCACCAGCGCGGCCGCACTCCCCAACCCCATCACCGCCGACACCATTGTTCAAGACGTCGAGAACATCCATCACGGTGTCCTCGCCAACACAGCCGCCACGGAAGCGTACGAAGGCGGTGACCTGAAGACCACAATCGTCCAGGGCGCACCGGTACGTGTTCACAAACGCGAGAAACCAAACCTGTCCATACTAACAAACCAACCCCAGGAATTCGCCACCGTCGCCGCCATCCACCTCGCCAACCGCAAGGGATTCGTCGACGCCAACCTCGCGCCCCAGTTCAACGAGGCCGACACCCGCAAGATCTTCAACACCGTCGTCGACACCGTCGGAGAGTCCATCCCCGCAGACATCGACGTCCTCATCTCCAAATACGACAACTTCAAGGACTCAGGTCTGGCGCCCGTCGTCTTGTCTGGCCTTAAGCTTTTGATCTACGACCACGACACTTTCAGCGCTGCTGTCGAGGCTAAGGCGTACATGGGAAATGCTGCTTTGACTGCCGAGGGCGTGGCCGTCGTAGCCAAGATCCATGATGCGATTCAGCGTGGTATTGATGTGTACTCTGCTTAGAGGATTGGGAGGAGTAGGGTGAGAAACACCGCGAGACTGCTGTGGGAATTGACTGTCAACTAAGAGTTGGACGGGCTTGAGTGTTGCGGTGCAAGTATTACATACCGCTAGGCACTGCGAACGAAATAAGCAGACTGTGTAATCACCAGATGTTATCGATCACATACCAAACTTGACTCTCGAGGGTTCTGAAGATGTGACAGGCGTTTTCATGATCGGATTACCGCACAACACGCTGTAGACTTATTTGTTACTTTTGGTCTCGAGCTTTATTCGAATGAAAGATTCCCATGATGGAAATTGAAAACCGGAACATGCAGGGCCGCGCCATTTTATTCCATTTCCTCTAGGTCAGTGGAGTACAATCATTCCACTTCTCATCATAATTCGTAGTTAGCCTCGTAGGTCCGGACCTTCTGAGCGATTCATGCTGGCCTGCTCGTTGGCATCACTCCCGTTCCGCTTCAGAATGCCGAGAAAAGCAGACACGCCAAGAGCAGTCTCTATACATATCCAGAGTCTGCGTGAACGCCTCGAGCATGTCCTCCCAGATCCAGACCGTGTCCCAAGGTGCGTGATCCCATCTCTCAACCTCTTCAAGCGCCCAACCTGGCCTCGAGCTTCTGCCTCTCGCTCTCGCGCAGCGCCGCCATCTCCTCCTTTGACATGTTGTAAGTGCCCTGGACTTGGTTGAAGGGGTTGTCCGGGTGCTTCTCGAACTCCTTGCGGATCTGGTCGATCTTCTGCTGCCTCCTCAGGCCCTTCTCGTCCTTCATCTCGTCCAGCCTCCTCTCCTCGAAAGCGGTGTAAGCGGCCTTGAAGCGACGCTCGGGGTGGCGGTCGATCTTGTCGTTGTTGCCCTTGGTCAGGTCCAGAGCGTCGAGGGCGTCGTCGATACCGGTAGCGTTGAGGGCAGAGAGTTCTTTCTTGCTTGAAGGTGCGTCGAGGCCGGAGAGATCGAGACCGCGGGCTTTCTTGACGGGTGCCTTTTTGCCGGGCTTGCTGGGAAGAGAGGCCTCTTCCTCTTTGAGGAGAGCCTCTTTCTCAGCCTTCTTACGGGCTGCCTCGGCTTGCTTTGCGGCTGCTGCCTCACTGGAGGATGCGTTAGAGCGTGTTGACAGTGATCATGCGAGCGTGTCTTTGCTTACGCTTTGCTGTCATCTTTGGAGCCCTTCTTCCATTCTGCTGACTCGGCCGCCGCCTTCTTCTGGTCCTCTACGGCCTTTTTGCCGGCTGCGGCTTCGGCCTTCTTTGCGTTGCCAGCAGCCTTCTTGCTGTTCTCAGCAGGCGCTTTCTTTCCACCCATTTTTGTAGTGTCGAGGTTGGATATCGGGTTGCTCGAAGGAGTGTCGTCGTAGGTGAGAGTGTCGTCGGTGGTGGTAGAAACCGAGTCGCGATAAATCGAGTCGCAGTCACCAACCCCGCCATCAAATCAAATGTTTCAAACCCCCACGCATGACGCATGTGAAGATGTGGTGGGAAGAAGATCGATGGAACCTACAGAGAAGCCCAAGCATACCTATTCATACGCTCAAATAATCGCTGAACGCGTTCGATCGATACTAGACATCTGAGTTCCAATTGACTGAAAAATTGGCGTAGAAAACACTCACCAAAGCCCCAAATCTACTGATTTGATGAGTCAACCCATTAGCCTTTCTATCAATCAATGTACCGATTAATCAATGTCAGAACCTTGCTGCCTCTACGAGATTTAACACGATTACCACTTTCCTGCCAAACAAGCAACGCCAATAACAGCGCAAACACCACTTCCAGCCAACCTCCCAATCCTCCAGTACAAACCAAAGCCTAAGCTCCCACAAGACTTTCACAACCACAATCTCACAACGAATACCCGTACCCCTCCCCAACCCCCTCCTCCACCTCCCAATACCTGCCCCCACCACCATTCCCCCTAGGCATCCGCCCAAAGAACATCACACACTCCCAACCCGCCGCAAACCTCCAATGCAAATCAAACGAAAGGTAACCCGCTCCTTGGTTCCGCGCCGCAGCAGCGCACTGAGCCGCGGCCTGACAAGCCAGGACTTTAGACCGAATGGGAAGGACGACGGGCGGGTTGGTGTTGGCCGGGTTGGCGTAAGATAAGACGCGGCCGCAGGTTGAGTGGTAGAGGATGTAGTCTGTGGTGTAGTTGGATTGGAGGTCTGTGGCGGGTATGGTGGGACAGGCGTTTTGGGAGGAGAGGGTGGTGGTTGTGGTTGAGGTGACTGTGGTTGTGGTGTAGAGGGTTGAGGGGGGTGGGGTTGTGGAGATGGAGGTCGTGATTGTTCTCTCGACCAGCACGACGCGGGTTGTTGTTTGAGTTGCGGTTGAGGTGCTGCTGATGCTGGGGCAGGTGGGTGGGATTGGAGCTGGGCGTGGTAGGTGAGGCGCGCGCCAGAGGTAGGGGGATGCTGGGCTGGGGGTTGGGAGGTCTCGTTTGTTGTTGTTGGCGGCGTTGGTTGCGCATGGGTTGGAGTTTTCTTCGACGAGGACGATGCTGGGGATTGTTAGAGGATGGGTCTGACGATTGGTGTGATCGTAGCTTACGATGTGATAGTCACTGGCACTGTGGTTTTGGCGGCGGCTGGGCCGATTGTGGTAGTCGATGTGATGGTCCTGTCGATTGATCAGTACATTTGACTATTATGTGACTTAGCTTGGAAGACGGAAGCACATACAGACTCTCATCGACGACGGAAGTCACGGTGACCACAGGATTCTGCAGATTGTCAGGGTGCTTGTTCAGTACAGTCGAAAGAGCCTACTGTACTTTGCATGAAACAGCTTGATTTCCCTGAGGCGTGGCATTTGCCAATGTCGAAAGAATGAAGACGATGCAGATGACGAGGAACTGCATGCTGCGCGGTGATGGTAAATACGTTGTATTGTGGTGGTATCTTACCAAGGCTGACCAAGTCTGGTAACTTTTGATATGTCGGGACATGGGCATGGTCGATCACTCGCGTCTCTTGTATAGTGCAGACCCGGGTGTCACTCATCCCTTGCGCAAATAATATTTCTTTGAGATTGGCTTGGCATGTGATGGAATGGTGCAGCTGACCGTAGCCACTTTGAACTTTCATTCGCATGATCGAAAATGGGGCGCCCGCATAAGCACGCCAAAAGTATAGCTTGGATCAAAACGGGATCAGATGAGGAGGCTTTCTTCACTTTCCTCGTCGTCCTTGCATCTGGTGGCGCCTTCAGGAGGGAAGCGTGCGAATAGCATCACGATGAAAGCGATGATAGCGGCAGCCTGTGTCTTGTTAGCACACCCTTCCAATTGGAGGTCTGACTGGATCCTCCTATGCGTACCCCGTTGATGGTGAATGTGAGCTGTGGCTGTCCGATCGCGGCAAACCCACTGAAGATCAGACCAAAAAGACCGGCTATCGATCAGTCAGTTAAACGGCTCTCTTGGTTTTCGCAACGTCAACACTCACTAGTGCTCAGCCTTGCCAGCATCTCGACTAGACTGATCGCTCCAAGCGCATCTGCTCTCTGTTCCGGCTCACACATCTGTAGGATCGTACCCTTCGCAGAAGTACCAGCACCCGCCGCCAAAGGAATCACAACGGCGACCAAGTACATCTGCCAGCCTTGATTTGTCAGAGTAGCACAAGCTGTCAAGATACCATCAGCGACAAGCGAGAATTTGATGTAAAACAGATCGAAAGCATATGTCTCCGTTTCGTTGGAAGGTGAAGGGGGGTCGATCGGCTCGGTCTCGTCGTTATCTCCACCGGGGACAGACGCCAATTCCGCTGGCGTAGAAGGCAAATGGTCGGCATCTTTTGAATGCCTTCGAGGTGCCGGTGGTTCTGGTTTAAATCGACTGTCGGTCCATTTGCGCCCACGAGAGATGATGACCGGGAAGGCTAACGTGAGGAACAACCCGCGGACGAGACAATTAAGGGAGATGAGCCAGCCATTCTCATTGGGAGTGAAGCCGAATGCGTCCGTTGCGTACATCTGCAGCAGCACTGGAATATATCCCGTGGCGAAAATGCCGAGAAAGACGCCAATACCGACAAGCATGGTCCCGTATTCGCGTTGTACCTTGCCGTTGGGAAGACGCCATTTCTGCGGGACGAAAATCCTCAGTGGGTCGAAGAACGTTTTCAAGGATGCAGAAGCTTTCGCCTCGATCTCTTTGTTGAGGGGTACATGAGGGAGGAAGATCGTGGCATAGGCGACGGATGCCATGAACAGCACGACTGCGACTCTGAACGGCGCAATGATTCCGTAAGCGTCACTTATCAGGCCTCCCAGTAGAAATCCCGCGGACGTGCCGAAAAGAGAGCAACCTGTCAGTCTTCCCAAGGTAGCTGTCCGCTCAGATGGCTCGACTACCTCAGCAGCGAAAGAGTTACAGGCAAGCAGATAGCCAGCTGGTCCTCCAAGCACCGTGATGACCTGGGAACATTGGATGATAATGATTCCAAGGCCAGAACCAGTCTGCACGCCGATGTTTTGAACCACGAGACGAAGGGCTGGCCAGAAAATGGTGATTATCAACGCTTTTTTGATGCCCAGAACTTTGATCGTCCAGCCTGTGAAGAACAGATTGAGAACACCGAAGAGAGTCGTGCTGGCCCCGAGAAGAGCAACGGCTCGAGCAGTACCCGCCTCAATTTCATGAATCTGACAGCGCGGAAGACCAGGTGCAGGTTCTGGGTGATTCTGGTAGTAACTCTGGCATGTCATAAGACCGAAGACATAGATCAATCTTTTTGCAGTCAGTGAATGTTGCTTGGGCAGGCTCTCGCGGGACAATTTTTCTGAGACAGAGTGCGAACGTCGTCACCCGCACCCGTCCCAATTTATCTGTCCCCCGAGAGGAAGGCTGGCATGAGATCGAAGCCGCATGTACCTAGATGGAGTGGGACTTCTGGACTAACGGGACCTGAGTGACTCCGAATGAGAGAGAAACGAAGAATGCTGTGAGAAGCACGCGATAAACCACCGACTTGGGCCATTTGCGGGAAGGTTCTGCAGGTTTGTTGGGTAGGAGTGGCGTGGACTCGTGAGCATTATTGTTGTCGTCCTGGGCTGCCAAAGCAGGAGCCTCTGACTGGCCGAGGGGCGGCATATCAAAGAAGCTTTCACGAAACAGGCAGACGCAAGAAGTGTAAGTGAGGTGAGTTTAGTATAGCAGAGAGAAAATAGTAATACGCTCCCCAACACCCCGGCTAAAGCAGCGACTAGCGTGTGCTGTACATATAATCACGAAATCGCTCACCGGAGGCCGTAACGATTCGTGGTACCTCCGTACCTTGCCTTCGGGCAAGGCAGATAGGCGTGTGTGAAGATGAAAGGCTGCCAATCCAGTCATGGTTCAGCATCGGCGAATAGTACTCGGGTATTCGGCTCGTAAAAGGCTTATCTTCCGATGCACTATAGGTAGCATCGGCCGCATAGCGCCTCAGCGTCTAGATATTATACCAAGAGGATATCTCACTGGCACGAACAGGTCCAGGATACAAAACAGCCGCCGATACCTCTATATACGAAGGCATGCTCCAGTGAGATGCCGTCAATCAGATCACATGCTCTGAATGGTTCGCCGTCAAACTGAGTAGTCGACTACTGCTGAAGGTATGAGCACGATACCGCCGTATCTTTGCGGGTGACGTGAACATTTGGTTTGAAATAGTCTTGGAACTCTCCTTATTTTCCTCGAATGTTGCTATGTTACAGACGTGGTAGTCCTCCCTTTCAATCTTGCAGCGCTCGGAAGCACGCATGTTCGATTTACAAATCCGTTTCCACTAGTCGTTGCCCCTTGTCGGCGCGCCGACCCTACCATGCAATGCCTTTTGGTGGCCTTCGCGAGTGCCAGATGCAGCCATTCCATCCGTGCGTACGCGGTATGCATGCCGTTAACCCAAGGAAATGTAAGAATGCCCAGGTTCCTCATCCCATCTCACAAACACTTCAATCCTTCTTCTTAAGACTCTCAGACTTCTTCAAAGCATCCTTCTTAGCCTTTTCTTTACTCTTCCGCCTCTTGTCGCTGTAATATCTCCACGCTCTCGTGATACCCGCGGTGAAGAAGCTCTTGATCGTTTGCGATGTGCTGGGCCAGGCGACTGTGTCGGTCACGGTCTTCGCCATGACGGAGCTCAGGTTTTCTTGCGCGGCAATCCTGCGCTCGAACTCGCCGCCCTCGCGTCTCTTGAAGCCGGCCTCGGCGTCTTCGTCTGCTGCGGCTTCCAGCACACTGTCAAAGGCGGAGCCTGGGATACCGAACTGCTTTTTGTACTGCCAGTAGAGCTTGGTCCTGAATGCCTTAGGCAAACGACGGACCATGTTGCCGCGCTTTTGTGGGTCCATGTCTTGCTGGAGCTGAAGGCCACTTTCACCGCCAAGAACATCATGCGAAGCAGGTGAAGAGCCTGTGTGGCGAATTGCGTCTACCTTTTCCCAGTTGAGAGCGTGCGGTGTGCGCGGGTCGTTGAACGTCAGGTTGGGCAGGTTTGCAATGAGTGGCACGTAGAGTTGACGGAAGCCGGGAAGTTGCGCTCCGACAATGTTGGAGACCTTGTCCGGGTTTTCTCCAGAGAAGTACGAATTCATGCGCGGATCACCCATGTATGAAAGACCAGCAATGCGCTCATAAAGCTGGCGCTCGGTGAAGTTTTCGGGAAGCATGAGCAAAGCGGTGCGCAATGCAGAGATGAGGTTGACCTGGTTGGCTAAACGTACGCGAGGATCGTCACGAAGGATCTTGACAGGTTTTTGCAGACGTCCAGCAAGGTACAGGGAGTTCCATTCGCTCAAATCGCCAGCAAGAGTGTCGAGGTTGACGACTCCGTATTTGATCATGATTCCGTTCACGGTAATGTACGGGTTGAAGTAGACGCCGGCGCCGAATGAATCCTGGACCTTGGAAATGGCTGCGCTTGAATAAGGCAGGTATTTCAAACCAGAGTAGTGCTCCGGGTGTTGTGCCAGGTTGATCGAATGCCAATGCTGCGTATGCGACACTCCAAAGATGAAGTCAATAATCTTGGCTCCTCCGCTCTGCCATTCCACGACAGCCTTGGATGGATTGGGATGCGGGCTCAGTCCATCGGCACCACCACCCGTGGTGTTACTCTGGCCGAAGACGCCGGATCCGTAAGCAAAAGCATATCGAATCGGGGCTCGAAATTGCCAAAGAACCTGGCGCATATCCTCTTTGAAGTCCTCATTGATTTTTATGTGCTGGTTGTGACCAAAGTGTTCATGCGGTAGGTCTGAGAAGCGGCTGATGTTGGCGAGCTCGGCATCATCTTCCCATCCTGGTGGTAAACTAGGATTGTGGTGGTTCGCACTTCCCGCTGGCGATTGTGTCCCTGCATCTTTTTGTGGATTGTGCTGTCGTTCGTCCAGAGTCCATCGCGTCGAGGTGAAGGTGCGGGTCGCTATTGAGTTCGATCGAAGGATATGAGATGGTCGGTTCGCAACAAACCGAATGTTGGATCTCAGCAAGGAGTGGAGGGCTGGCGATCTCTGCTTGGGTTAGCTAGAGTATGCGGGCATGGCGGGATGTTTGTCGATACCATGTTGCAGGTGGGCTGAGGGAGTGGAGATAGAACAAAAAAAACAATCGCTTGGGGTTAGTTTCTAATCGAGTTTTGCCATTGCATGCGATCCAAGGCGGGTGAGAGAGCGGTTGGAAGAGTGGAAGGAAAGCAAACAGAGTGAAGGTAAGGTAAGATTCGCGTTCCTGGCTGGCTAGGTACGGTACTCTCCACGAGTTGGCCGAGCTAGCCTCCGCTCCCTTCCTTTAACGCCGATCGCTGCTGCCATTTCGGCCCGAGATGGCTTGCCCGATTCGATCACATTGTTTACCTGCGCCAAAACACGTCCTTGCACTTTGCTATACAACCCTTGGACAACACCCTCGCCGCTGGCGAACTCAACACAATCATGGCCGACATGATTTCGACAGACATGCAGTCGTATGCATCACGTGTCGCCACATTTCAACAACCCCATCAACTCAGTAAGCGACGCGCTTCGTCGCAAGGAAAGAAGAAGAATCAACAAACCACTGAATGGCCGCATGAGCACCCCTCCCCAGAACAGGTATGGACCCAGTGATCTGAAAGCGAAAAGACCTCCACTAAGACAATCACAGCTTGCGCGCGCAGGCTTCTTCTACAAGCCTAGCGAGGACTCCAACGACAACGTACAATGTTTTCTCTGCGCCGTAAAGTTGGACGGCTGGGAGGCGTCTGATAATCCACTACAAGAACATTTGGCGCATTCAGCTGGCTGCGCATGGGCGCTGTCTCTCTCCTGCTCGCGACAGGATGGCGACTCGGAAGAGACACGCGATCCCATGTCAGACGAGATGGCTAATGCACGGCGCGCGACTTTTGAGGCTGGCAATGGCTGGGCGCACGAGGGCAAAAGAGGATGGCGATGCAAGACAACCAAGATGGTGGAGGCGGGCTGGACGTGCGACCTGAGCCCGGACACCGAAGATGGAGCGACATGCTTTTACTGCGATCTGAGTCTGGACGGCTGGGAGCCCAAAGATGACCCTATGGAAGAACATAAACGCCGCGAACCAAACTGTCAGTTCTTCAGATTGCTGGAGTACTATGGCAGCGCCGCGCCCAAGAAGTCGAAGGGCAAAGCTAAAGGCCGAAGCAGCACAGCAAGTAAAATCAGCAGACAGAGTTCCGTTTCGATTGCGCGCTCGGAAGCACCAAGTATCGCCGAATCTGCGGAAGAGGTGGACGCCGTTGATGATAGTGTCATGACGACGGGATCCACAATGTCGCAGGCGGCCACCAAAGGGAAGAAGACAGCCGGTCGCTCAAAGGCTGCTAGCAAAACGGGCAAAGGCAAGAAGAAGGCGCAATCGGTTGAGCAGGACGATGAGATGGAAGTACATTATCCAGATCTCAGCCAGCAGGTGCTCCAAGACCAACCCGACGATGAGATTAGGCTTTCAACGCAATCACAAGACTTGCAAGAGCCAGCACCTGCAAAAGCGAAGAAAGGCGCCAAGAAGGGTGGCAGGCAGTCTAAATTGGCCGATTCCTCACTCGTGGATGCCAGTCAGACAGAGACTCAACCGAAGAAGCGAGGCCGAAAGCCCAAGGTCAAGGTCGAGCCCGAACCAGAGCCTGAATTCCAGCCTTACGAACTCCAGCAACACCAACCGGAAACCCCAGAATTGCAGACAGACTATCAGCCGCGGGAGAGCGAGGTCGAGGCGCAGATTCAGGAAGAACTAGACCAGTCTATGGACCTCCCGGATGCTGAGTCAACACCGCAGGTGAAGACAAAGCCGAAGCGTGGCGCCAAACGTACCTCTGACGGTGCACACAAGCAAGGGCAAGACCCGGAGATGGTGGCAGTCGAGTTCCCAGCACCTGCCAAAACCGCGAAGGGTAAGAAAGGAGCCAAAGCCAAGGCTACAGTAGAGGTTAGCGAAATCGAGGCCCTGTCTCACGACCAGCAAGAAGAGTTCCACTCGGTCATGTCTACGGAGTCGGAAGTTCCCAAGCCTGCCAAAGGCAAGAAAGCAGCGGCGGCAAAGAAGGGCACCAAGGGCCGGAAAGCCTCATCGACACGTTCCAACAAAGCTGCCACTGCTGCCGTCAGCCAAGCCGAGCCTGAGGATGAGGACTACGACCGCGATGAACTGGAAATCGAGAATGAGCTGGCGCGGATGGCGGACCAGCAGCGCGTCGTGGAGGAGAGGCTCGCGGCTGAAGCTTTGCAGAACGAGAGGGAAGAGGTTTTGAGACTTCGTCGGATTGAAGAAGAAGAACAGGCTGCAGCAGCGAAGCTTGCTGCTGAGCAGGCACGTATTGCCGAAGAGGCGCGCCTTGCTGAGGAGGAGCGACTTGCCGAGGAGGAGCGTCTTGCTGAAGAGGAGCGCATCGCCGAAGAAGAACGCCTCGCTGAAGAAGAGCGCGTTGCAGAAAAGGAAAGGCTGGCAGAAGAAGAGCGACTGGAGGAGGAACGTCTTGCGGAAGAGGAACGCCTCGAAGAAGAACGACGTGAGGAAGAACGTCTTGCCGAAGATGAACGTCTCGAGGAAGAACGTCTTGAAGAGGAACGCCTCGAGGAAGAACGCCTTGCCGAAGAGCAGCGTCTCGAGGAAGAGCGCCTTGAGGAAGAACGTCTCGAAGAAGATCGCCTTGCTGAAGAAGAACGTCTCGAAGAGGAGCGCGCTGCAGAAGAAGAACGCCTTGAGCTCGCCGCAGAGGCTGACATCCAAGCCGAGCAGGAGAGAACACAGGAATACGAGTCATCACCGACACGAACCGAAACAGAGCGCAGTTCTCGCCCATCTTCTCGCCGATCGCAACCAACTCAAGAACAATTCAGCGTTCTCGAAGACGAGGTTTCTTCGCCCGCTTTGGCCACCAACATCAGCGCAAAGGGCAGAGCTCTGCCCGACGCAACCCCAAGTCCCGCTGCAAGCGACAAAGAGAACATGCCTTCCTCCGTCATGCCCACCGCCACCAAGAACCCCCAACCCATCCTCTCGCCCACCAAAATCACCCGCGTCGCACTCGCCCCAGCAACGCCCAACGCCTACCGCTCTCCCAACAAATCCCTCTCGCCCTCCAAGCACAAACTCCTCATGACGTCTACAAACCCATGGGAAGCCGTCGATCTAGACGCCATGCTGCTTGCATCCCCGCAACCAACGCCGAATTCACTTGCTGTGCAACTTGCTCGCGCGGCGGGTGGTTTGAGCGACGAGGAGAAGAATATGAGTGTTGAGGAATGGGTGAGGTGGCGAGCTGACCGTGAAGCTGACGAGCTTAGGAGGAAATGCGAGGGTTTGGTCCTTGGGTTCGAGAGGCAGGGTGTCAGGGGGTTGGAATGCTTGAGGGGCATCAACACCAGTGGTTGAGCCATGGCTCCCTTGGATGTGTTCTTCCTTCGCTGACATGTGTGATGACTTTCGTAATTGTCTGGGTCGTTCTTTTGGGAGATTCGAGATGGTGTTTTGGATAAGGCTTGGGGCTGAATAAGGCTTCGGGGGTTGAGAATGGGTCCCGAACAGTCACAGTAACGACATCTATCTGCACACAAGTCGCCTTGATGATTCCAATTTTGCTTGCTTGCTTGCTATGTCGTGATGCCAGGACTCGATGTACCTCTATTCAACTTTCGGCGCCGAAAACCTTGTTCCCAAGCACTCTCAAATGCACCATGAGATCTCCCTTTTCCTGTCTGGTAACCTCAAAGAAACCCCACCGTAACGTTGTGCATGATGTACGCCAATATCACCACTAGCCAGGCTGCTATAACACGCAACTCGCCCTCGGTTCTCCACTGTCGTTTTTGGCGCTTTCGCTCTTCAATCAGCTCCACAAGCTCCGTCAGTCGAGGTTTTGCTTGCATTGCGTGGGGACATCCACAGTTGCTTAGCGCGTAGCCACTGCAACACTCTCGCTCAAGCAGCGCGGCAAAGATCTGCGGAGAGGTGGTACAGTCCGTTGTCTCCATGCGGAGGAAGGGGTCGGCGCCATGCTCGAGCATTGCTTTTGCTACTTCCAGTTTTTCAAAGAAAGATTTTGTTGGCCTGGTGTCTGTATCCAACGGACTGACTCGGCGTAGCGGGAAGTTAGCATCATGTCCGGAACAGAGTATGTGCAACATTGTTGACCAGGGAGTGCGACCATGGTACTTTTCGTTTGGATCAGCACCTTCCGTGAGCAGCAATTTGACAGGGTTTATGTGGCATATCTCGCCGTGAGTCCTGTGGTAAAACAAAATTTTATTGTTCCACAACCACTCGGTAAACGTTTTCACATGCCATAGTGGATAAAACAGAAGCGGAGTGCCAGTCTTGAGTGGGACGCCGCGACAGGCGTCTGTCTTGTGCTTCAAATACCACGAAAAACCAAAAGTAATGCTCAAGGACAGCACGTCCGAGCTGTAGTAGCGGACTGCCTCCCGTGGCAGTAGAGAGGGGGAATCTGAGTGTGACTCGTCTCTCTTGTTGTGCTCGTGTAAAGGGAACTCGTCCACTCGAAAATGAGTACGCTGCCCCGAGCGAATGGGATGACGTTTTCTGTGTGCGTCGACTACATCCAGGGGATCCCACATTGTCTTCAGTGTCCGGAGGTATGGGTTCAAGCGTGGAGCAAGAATTTCGTCGAAAGCGAGTATCAACTTCGTCTGCGGTCGACGTGTTCGAGTCTCTATCATCTCGATATTCTGCAAAATGTTAAGGAGATCAAGCATTAGGTATTCTTGCTTGGAAATTAACCCTTGCCTCCACCTCCCCCTGGATTGCATCAACTCCATTTGGTACACGAGATTCGACATTAGACCTACGACCGTCGCTTCGTCCACTTTGAAATCCTCGCCAGCATGTTTTGACAGAAATATTTGCGTCTCCGGCTCATCGAGAAAGTCGATCAATGATGAATGCGAGAGATTCAACTCTCGCAGCAATGGCCGTCCATCATGAGTTCTTGTTGCATAAGGCCCAGGTTCGAGATATAGCCCACAGGAGCGGCCTGGCAAACATCTTCGTAGTTCTGAAATATGCACATCGATCTCGCGACAGTCACGGAGCAGTAGACGAAATTCGTGAGAAGCATCGACTTGTGGGCTGATTGCTTGGACAATTAGGCGCTTTGCCGGGACGGCCATGGAATCATAATGGAGATTCTGACACTCAGTTAACAAGGTCCGGGCCACCTCTTTGCGATGCGAAGCCTGTACTCTTTCTGTCAGAACCTGTTTGAACAGGACCGTCAATCTAGAATCCAGCCGTCCGAGTCTGGATTTCAGTTCCGGGAAAGCCTCGTAGTCAGCAATGCCGTTCAAGATGCTTGCCACAGCAATGGTGACCCAAAGAAACACGCCCTCGGCCTTCGAAACCACTTGACGACAAAGTAAGTTTAGCTGATCAGTCTCGGTCGATGTAAGAACTTGGGGAAGCGCTTTTCGTCTGATTTCGGCATGAACGTAGTCAGAAATGTCGCTTCTTGTAAGATCATGTAGCTCCATGGTCGGACAAGCTGCGAAGTTCAGCTTGAAGACTGACTCTGGTCGGCTGGATATGACAAGCTTAACATCTGGCAGTTGCGCAAGTCCGAGGATGTCTTTTGCGAGCTCGCCTCTCAGCCCATTGTCGAATTCCTGATATTCATCAAGCCCATCGATGAAGAAGCAATACTTGTATGCGAAACCCGGATGTGTAAGAACATTTTTCAGAGCGCGTCGCAACGATGTGGGCTTCGGTGTATGCTTGAAGTCAGAAATTTGCCAGTTGGGAAATGCGACACGGAAAAGGCCCTTTTCGTATTCAATCAAAATCGCCAGCAAGGTTCTGTACAGCCCTTGCAGAGACTTCTGTAGCTCCGATGTGCCGATTTTGGAGAAGTAGTACGACGGGCAACGCACAGTCTGGCCGTTCGCCCACTTCAGCAGATGATTTTTGGTCGTTTCATGATCTGTCACATATCTCATCAGGGTGGATTTGCCACAGCCCATCTTGCCTTGGATCCAGTAGACCCCAGATCCTTTCTGAAGCCATTCGACAAAGTCCGAGCCTGGAAATCTGGAATATCTCGTTGATGAAGCTGGCGAAAGAACCCACTGAAAGGTGTCCTGGTGCGCTTCCGTGATGGCATCTCTGCGATCATCTATCGATGGGAAACGAAGCCACTCTAGTAGTTTCATGTGCACATAGTCTGGGTTCATTTCCTTGGGCGGTCGCGGATCTGGTTGTAATAATGATTAGCAAAAGTTCATTTCCAGAAATCCAGGGGACGTGTATACATAACAAGCGAAAACAAACGGTATACACGGAGACAGAAATAGCTCAACAACAATGGCGATTCTTATAAACTAGACCGTGATGCCGTATCGCGAATACAATCGAGGAATGTGATCTTTGAATGAAAACTACCCGAGTCGAGACCGGATGCTGCAGCAAGTTCGATATCTTGCTGCCATACTACTATTCTCACTTACTATTGAAAGTGAAGTTGCCACCATGTCCGGTGAACTGTTGACCGGAACCTGTATTGTTGTTGTAGAAGACCTGACCGTCGCCCCCAATGTTCGTTCCTGACACGTTGTTCTGTGTCAGGCCGGGCCGCGGGAAGAGTTCGTCGACTGTCTTCTTTATGTCGTCCAGCAGTGCTGCATTCGTGATGATCTGGCGCTGCTTCAAGATCTCCAGATATCCATGGATCTCTTTCAACCACTCCTCGGCCGTCTTAGTTTTGCGGCTGACCAGATTGCCCACGTTCTTGAAGACTCGTCCGACTGTGCCTGCGTCGGCCTTTGGGTAGGCGCTTTCAAGGATGTCGTGCAACTCTTGACACGCTGCTTGACATCGCTTGACCTCTTGCTCCACCTCGATCCATGCCTGTTTCGGAGGCTGATCTTTGTTGAATTGGGCCTGTGCTCCCTTGAGGAGTTCAACTAGGGAGGGTAGCGTGTTGGACACCTTTCTGAGCTTCTCCGGAATGCCGGATTTGTCTTTGACGGCGTCGTATATCTGGATCGATGCGTCGATAACAGTGATAGTGAGACCGATAAGACCGCTCACAGCGGCCGCTGCCTCGAGGCCTGACATGTCTCCATGGGTTCTCCGTGGCTGTCTAGGGTACGGTCGAGTCGAGTCGGATGAGCTGTCGAAGTCTCACAAGTCCGCTGATAGATGGCGGAAGGACAAGAAAACGACTAGATCACCCGTTGTACTGCCTTGACTCCCTTTGAGACGGGACGAGGGGTAGCTGCCTGACTTGGCATGTAAATATACCAGATGTGGCGCCTGCAGAGACAAGGCTGAGCAGCGACTCGGCCTTGCGATGGCAGAACGCAGGAGGCTGAGTTACAATGCGGCGTGTATGCATGTCTCGTCTGACAGTTAGATCGCCCTTTTGATCTTGAAGATGTAGTAACATACATCTCTACTACATGTAAACATATCAATCTTGAAGACGGCACATTGTAGTTAGCTTGGGGGGGGTAAGTCGAGAACTCGAGATTCGAGAGTTCGTCCGGTGGTGATACTCGCAGTCGGTACGTATGACGGCGGCTTAATAAAGGAGAAATGTCGAGCAATCTAGAAGGACTTTTCTCAGTGTATATCTGGTTAGTTCTCTGGTTATAGGTATCTGTCTTGAAGTACGGTGTACGTACGACCTACGCTTTCTTGAAGGATCAACAGCAGGATGTGGTCAACGCTGCCGTACTCTATCCAACGCATGTGTCTGGAGTCGAACCACACGAAATTGACCAAGTCCGTTACCCGGAGAAAAGTCATACCTGCTTCCAACAACATCGCATAAAAGCACCCAAGAAACACCGGAACATCACAGTAAACTCCTCATCGGCCTCCGGCGCCGAAGTCCCTTTCTCATGAACAACCCCTTACTCGAGTTGCCTGCCACCCCGCAAGACTCTCCTCCCTCACCGTGAAAATCGGCTCCACTCCGACCTGGGGCCCCACAAGACACTTTGCCAATGCATGCTTAGAGTGCTTGTTGGGGCTGATCCATCAAATCACCGCTCTCGTACGATGCTGGCATCAACACGAAAGAGGTGAAAGACCATGGCGATCCTCACGCTGCTCTCGGACCTTTGCCGTTGGTGTTTCCGACTGCATGCCTTGTCATCTCTGACTTCTTCTGACTTCTTATATTTCTTTACGTCGCTGTATCCTGATATTGCTTGTGGTTTACCATTGATATCTCGGCCACTCAACGAATCTCATACACCGCTGAGTCGAAATGCCACACGATGAGACAATATCGCCTGGTGTTGCGGAAGCAGGCGAAAAGATGACAGCTTCTGGCGTTCACCAAGACCTCGAGTCCAACAAGGAGAATGCCACTTCGACGGATGTTTCGAACGGACACACATACACGCACCAGGGCACCGACGAAGAGCGAGCCCTCATTTTCAAACAAGACTTTCGAATAATCCCGCTATGCTCTTTCAGTTCGTACAACCCTGATCCAATAGCACATTTCAACCCCGACTGACCCAAACCTCAAAGTATATCTGCTCTGCTACCTTGACCGCAGTAACATAGGTGGGTTCTTCACCAACAAAGCCGTAGTTATCAACTAGGATTCGTAACTAACAGCAACATCGTCCAAGGCAACGCAAAAGCAAGTCCTCTCCCGCCCCCGTTCAGAAATGAGCCAAAAAAACACAAAAGTACTAACACCCTTCCTCAGGTTCTAAATCAAGAAGAAGGCAACGACCTTCTAACGGAGACCAACATGACAAACTTCCAATTCACCATCGCCCTGATGGTCTTCCTGATCGCCTACGCCCTCTTCGAAGTCCCGAGCAATTACATGCTCAAGCGGCTGAAACCCAGCAATTGGATTGCTTTCTTGATGCTGTCCTGGGGAGCCATCACGATGGGTTTAGGTGGCGTGCAAAATTTCGCTGGTGTTACCGCTGTGAGGTTCTTGCTGGGAGTCTTTGAGGCGGGGTTGTTTCCTGGATTGGTCTGTGAGTTTTGATGTACTTGCGTAGTTGGTTGGTGACATACCAAAGCTGACGAATTCCAGACTACCTCACCTTCTGGTATCGTAGCGAGGAGCGCTCCATCCGCGTGGCTCTGATCCTCGCGTCAGCAACCCTCGCCGGAGCCTTTGGAGGTGAGCAACATCTTCCACCAAGACCCAACACCACAGAAAACTGACTCCCACTCCCTTCACTCTCTCCAGGCGCCATCGCCTACGGAGTAGGCCACATGAACGGCACCTCCGGCCTCAGCGCCTGGCGCTGGCTCTTCATCCTCGAAGGCCTCCCCTCCCTCCTCTCAGCAATAGCAGTCTTCTTCCTCCTGCCTGACTACCCCGAAACCTCCTCCTGGCTCTCACCCGCCGACAAACAACTCGCAGCCGACCGTCTACGCCTCGAAGGCTCGCACGGCCAGAGCGAGCACATGACATGGGCAGATGCCAAAGCAACACTGCTAGACTTGAGACTGTGGGCGCACTACATCGTAAGTCAAATCAGCTCTGCCACCACCACCACCAGTCCAAAAACAAACTCCCACCAAAACACCCACACACGAGCTCCGCCCACTTACATACTTACTTACTCACGCAATCCCTCTCTCTCACAGATCTACTTCGGCATCTCAACCCCCTTCTCCTCCCTCTCCCTCTTCACCCCCACCATAACCGCCGGCCTAGGCTACACCGGCCTACGCGCCCAACTAATGACCGTCCCCCCCTACGCAGTCTCCTACATCCTCACCCTCCTCGTATCCCACAGCGCCGACCGCTTCAACGCCCGCGCCCTCCACAGCGCCCTCTTCGCAACCATAGGCGGCGCCGGCTTCCTGGCCTCGGCCCTCCTGCCCCCCCAATCCTACAGCGCGCGCTACGGCGCGCTAATCGTAGCCGCGAGCGGGTCGTTCAGCTGCATCCCTCCACTGCTGGGTTGGCTGAGCAGTAATTTGTTCTCGACGGGGGCGGTGGGGTTGGCGATTGCGTTGAATGTTTCTTTCGGGGCGCCGGGGCAGATTGTGGGGGTTTGGATTTACAAGGCTGGGGAGAAGGAGAGGGGGTATCCGACGGGGCATTGGGTGAATTGCGGGCTGTTGTTTTTCGTTGCGGTGGGGTGTTTGGGGTTGGGGGGGTATTATCGGGGGTTGAATGTGAGGGTTAGGAGGGAGGGGGGAGGGCGGTTTTATAAGTATTAGGTGGTGGTGGGTTTTGTTTTGGCTGCTTGATTCTGTTTCTGTTTCTGGAGACTGGGTCAGTTGAGGTGGTTAGTAAATCGGCGTGGTCTTCCAGCTCCGATTGAGACGACTTCTGCGGTCGTAAAAAAAATACCTGGTATACGCTGCATTTGTTTTCCTTTGGCAGACCTTTCGGGAAATCTAATTCGCTTGATTGTTCGCTCGAATGCTCCGAACAAGAGGCCGCGACAATGCTACATAGTCAGCAATGACAGTCAGCAGCAGAAGGAAAAAAAGAATAAAAGAACGACGAAAAAGACCAGGAAATGCCACCCATGAAGGACCCAAAGAATACAGAGTCTAGCTCTCTCTCTCTCTTTCTTGTTTGCATGATCGATGCTCTGCTCTCTCTCTCTCTGTCTCTCTCTCACTCTACTAGGCCCAGACCAACCAAACCAGACAATCTCCTTCATCTTCCCAAGCACATGCAGCCAGCGCACGGTGCTTTTTCGAATACTCGTTCATTAGTGTCGTCAATTTCCATCCATCCATCCAACCCAACCGCTGCAGAGTGGAGAGCGCTTGCCACCCAAAGAAATGACACTTCTCTCTCTTTCTCCCTCTCTCTCTTTCTCTCACACACATTACTCCGACCGCTTAATCACAAAAACAGCAACCTCAACTCCCCGCTTAGGCTCAGTCCCAACATCGTACGGCCTCGTCTCGACATCCTTGAGGAGTTTCTGCCAAAGCTCGGTAGCAGAGGGTGGCCGGTCGACGTAGCGATTACTACTCTTCGTCTGGGCCTCCTGGGCATTGCGGACCACGACTTCGGCGACGCGCGTCTTCTCCTGCTTCGTCCACCAGTCTTTGGCCCAAGCCTGCCGGGACAGAGGGACTTCTTTCGTGGACGAGTGGACGACGCTGAAGCTCGCGCGGGAGCCGTGGAAGCGGGCCATTGTTGAGCTGCGCTGGGTTAGGTGTGCGCAGAGGGCGATGGTTTTGCGCTCGAGTTCGGCGTGGTCTGGGAGGAGGTTCACTGCCGGCATGGAACCTAGGGATTGGCAGAGTTCTGAAGAGAGGCCGTTTGCGGTCACAGTAGAGCGAAGGACCGGGTCCAGAATAGGGGAGAGGTACTCCTGCATGAAAGTCTGAGCACCAGCTCGTGTCGGGTAGATGAACACAAGACTGCCATTTTGCGGCGACAATTCTATAAGTCGGTCGATGAGAATCGAGGGTCCATCAACGCTGAACATGCCCTTGAACTCTCGAGGGCTGGATGGTGGGATGTATCGCTCGACGATGGAGACGTCTATTGAATTCGGCGGGACCACGGGTCTTGGTGAGCGAGGTAACGATGACAAGTCTTGTTGATAGTCTGAGATTGGGACTGCGCTTCCGAAGATCTTCTGCGTAAAATAGTCCTCTCCGCCGATCGGTGGACCAGGGGTGTTTGGAGGTGATGTAGGTAGTTCCTCTAGGTTGAATCGACCAGGTATGGCGTGGAATAAGTTTATCCACATGGTCGGACTTGTGGGTGTGGAGTCGTGGATGGCTTCGATGATGCTGGTGTATGCGTGACCTGTATGTGACGGACTGGGAAGTGCATGTGACAAGACCTTCAATAGTGGATTCGGTATGGGTGATGTTCTGAGATTGAGGACTGTTCGGATTGTTAGCTCACTGTCAAAAGTTTCACTGACTGACACAAAACTCACGTAAAGCTTGCACCGCGCCTTCAAGCCAAACACGCTCCCCTGTGGTCGCAGGCGCACTGATGGTTACGCTTTGCATTGCATCACTGGCGGCGTTGATCGACTGATTGCTGGTCCCCTCCTGGCTTGGTGGTGAACCCGACTGAGCTTCAATATCTGGCGAGTCCATGACCGCGGTCATGATGGAAGGTCGCCAACTAGGATCGCCTGTCTCGGCGGGCGGTGTGAGAGTGTGCACATACTGATGCACTTGGCTCTGTTGGGATTGCAGACGAGGCCTCGGTGACTGGTTGCGATCGAGCTCCGGGGCGCCACCAATGTCTGGCGTGTGGAAGGAAGGCATCTCACTGCGGCCAGGGTGAGAATGTGCTCGCGAACTGAGGCCGAGGGCACGATCGCGAGCTACTCCTGCTGTTTCGCCATCAGCAATGTGTGGAAAGTAATCAGGACGAGGTGATGCGATGCCCATGGCCTCGAAAGACGGCAGACGCAGACCCGGCCCAGCCTTTGCCACCAAACGCTGAGATTGCTGCTGCTGGTCAGAGATGGGCTGCAGAGCGCCGCCGACAATGACATTCATGTCGGCGGCGACGTCGAGGTGGTCTGCCGGCGGAGTCATGGCGGGCGGTTGTTGGGTTGCGCCAGGTTCAGCGGGCAGGATGGTGGAGGATCCCGGAGCGGCGGCGTATGGCGAGCATGGGGTGGCCAGAGTCTTTTGCAGGGTCGGAGAGTGTAGGTAAGAATTTGTGCTGAGAGCGGGCGAGATCAGAGGAGTCAGGGCGTCGGCAAGCAAACAATGGTCGGGAAGGAGAGCATTGTGGCCGGGTCTTGTCGACGACGCCTCCCAGGCGGGCCCCATGTAAGGGCAAGTAAGGGAGGAGCAGATTGTGGGAGGGAGCAGTAAGTAATTGGCGGTAGTCGCGGGTGTTGAGGGAAGTCGGAGACGAGAATAGCAGTGCAGGATTTGGTGGGTGGGCGGAAGTACAGTGTTGCTACTAGTTGGTGGTAGCAGCAGCGACGGTGGCAGCAGTAGTACTGCACTGCAGGTGGTAGTAGTAGTGGTAACTTGAGCGACAAACACCAAGCAAACAATGGGCGGACAGGCGGGTATGTGCAGGTAAGGCTTGGGCTTGGGTCGCGGCGGGTGGATGCGCGCGCAGTGGAGTCTCGACAAAGTCAAAAGGATGGGGGTGGTGGATTGGATGCACGGCGGAGAACTTGGGCGGAGTGGGTCGCGCTGGCGGGTAGCGCGATATTTGTTATTGAGATTTGATGGGGATTGGAGATGGAGATGTCGGTGTTGGTGTTGGTGTCGAGGACAGCAGCAGCAGAGAGCAGCAGCAACAGCAGTGATATTGGTAGGGTCGACAATAATTGATAGAGCAGTAGGACTCGGGAGTTTGACCAGGGGGGCTGGCTGGCGATAAAGTCTAGGCGGCAGTATTACAGAGAGAGAGGGAAGAGAGTGAGAGTGAGAGAGAAAAGCGAATATCACGAGACAGCAGCAGCAGCAGAAGTCGTCGGACAGAGGCACGCGTAGGAAGAGAGGGAGGGTGAGGGGAAAATGTGGAAGAGGCTGACTCGGATGAGTGAGTGACTAGAGTGAGTGAATGTAAACGGAAGTGTGTGTGTGATGAATAATAATTAGTTATCAAAGGGCAAAGGCAAGGCAAAGGCAAGGAGCAAGTCAAACGTGGAGATACCAAGGTCTTCACGGTCTAGACCTTTGCACAACTCTCGCACTTCAGTAGTAGCTTGTCACAGTACCACTCCTCCTGTACAGCCAGCCAGCATGGAAGTACTCCTTTGACACAGCCTAACAACAATAATGCCGTACATCTACCTTTTCACTCCTCCTCTTGCTTGGTGCTTCCTGCCGTATACGAGAACACACGCGGAATCTCATTCCGCGTCTCGTACTCTCCTTCCATGCTTTGCCCACTCTCTCTCTCTGTAACAATCTTCCCAAATCCGTCACAGACCAACCATCTATCTCCGACCACCCGTCAAAATCCCAGCAACAGACCTGTGGACACTCCCCCGATCTCGGCAAGCCCAACACGAAACACAATCCCTCACTGCACCACTGCTCACCAGCTCAGCTCAGGTCAGGCAACCGCTGCCCAAAGCCTGCATGAACACCTATGAACATCTCAAATATTCCCGCACCATACCTCTTCCACTATCCTATGCATGTGCATATCGACAGCAGAAACAGGCGGCGGCGGCTGTCAGATCAGGTCAGGCTTTTCTTGGGCAGACAGGCAGGCAGGCAGGGGACCAACAAGCAGTGGCGCGTGCGCGCATGTGTAGTACATACATTCTGCATGTCCAATTTGGAAGGAAGGCTTGATTATTATTTCACCTTTTTTCTTTTCGCCCGCACCTATGCACACCCTCGGCATGTGACAGTTCTTTTCCAGCTTGCCCGGCCGTGTTTCAGGGCATGCATGCATAAATGTCTATATATGCAATTCTTCCTCTGCATGGTGGCTTGTTGTTGTGTTGACTCCGATTCCGATGAGCCCGAGAGGAAAGAGGAAAGAGGAGATAGTATATACATATAAGAAGCAACATCTCTAATAAACACAGTACAGTACCTGGTAGGTATGCAAAGGAACACAAGTCCCACGTTCAAAGACCCGGAGAAAGAACTGTTTTACTAAGTTTCAACATTAATCATCGGTTACTACGATTCTAAACTAAGGTACCAAAGCGACACGAAAGACCCAAACTACCAGACTTTTATTACTCGGCGCTCGTATCGCATGATTTTTTTTGGACATATCAAATCAACATAGGGAAAAGAGTGGTCGGTCAGTGAGAGAAAACGCCACAATCATTCACCCTTCTGCATCCTTCCATTCCGACTGCGGCCGATAATTCTCATCCTCCTCTTCGCTCCACTGTTGGCTGGCTCATACGGCTAACCAACCAACCAGTACCTTGCACATCCTTCCGCTGCGTATGTGAGCTTGCTTGCTTGTCATTCATAGCTCTCAAACAACCTCGCGTCCTCAGCCTGCAGTTCTGATATCCCGCAAACGTCGCTGTTACCCATGACCATACCTATCCTTTTTTGCGCATGTAACCGACAGTGTTGTGTTCGTGTCCCAGTGCAAAATCGAGCGTTCTGTTTCCGGCCGACACGCACTCACTCTCCACGTCGGTCGTCTAGGAAACCTTGACTGACTGCCTGCCTGCCTGCCTGCCTGGCTGACCGACCGACTAACCGACCGACTGACTGTTCGAATTGGCGGAGATAGCCAGACTGACCACATGTACCAAGGTACGACGAGCCAGGTCCCCTCTCGTCGGTCGGGGCTTGTGTACTGCACACAAGTCTCGGCCCGAGTAGTCATTTTGCCAGACTTGGCACAAGCAAAACCCGTCCGTCGTCCGACAACCAACGGACGTTCTTTGACAGAACAGAAGAGTGCACTCGGAAAATCTCGCGACTTCGACATTTCCAACCCTCTTCTCTTCTTTTTCATCAACTCTCAGCAGCAGCAGCAGCAGCATCCCGCAACCCTCTTCCTCTTCAAGTCGGACTCCACATCTTCTTCTCAGCAAACCCATCATCGCCCAACGGCGAATCAAACCCCCCATAAAGCGGCGAATAAGAAGAAGTATCGACCGTCCCGATCGACGGGTTCCTCAAATGCCAGCTCGAAACAACATTATGAGCAGCCTGCTGATGTGAAGAAGAAGCGGCGATTTCCTCCTCGGCCGTGCAAAGGTCTACGAGCGGATTGCTATTCTGGCGGTAAGGCTGCTGCGAAGACGACGACACGGACGAGTAGGAGCGTGAGGATGAGTGTTTGCCTCCATTTCCTCCTCCAGCGTTCCTCCCCGACGACCAAAAGCGGCTCGTCGGTCTGCTGCGCTCGACGAACGCGCCGCTGGCTTGCTGCTGTAGCTGTTCTTCGGCGATGGGGGCTTCGGGCGGGGAGAGCGAGGAGCGGCCTGCGGGCTGCTGCTGCGGGTGCGAGTACGTCGCGCGCTTGCTGGCCCAGCGTTGGGGCACGGCGCTGGTGCTTTTGACGCGGGAGAGGAAGCCTGATTTGCGCGTGTGGCCGGCGACGTCGAGGGGTTGTTCGGAGAAGGCGCGCTGTCTGGAGCGGGGGGTTGTAGTGTTAGTAGTCGTGGGCTTGCTTTGCTGGCGAGTGAGTTGGTTGTCGAGGACGTCAGGGAAGCCGCTGATGGGGAAGCCGTCGGGCTCGAGTTTGTCGGTGGGGCTGAGGAAGAGGTTGAGGGTTGTTTCCTTCGATTCGTCCTGCAGGGGGATGGAGACGCTGGGCAGGGCGAAGATGCCGCGCTCGATCATCACGCGGACGATCTCCTTTGTGAACCTGATGGTTTTGGAGCGGTATTTGCTGGTTGCGTCGGGTTTGATCAGGAGGTAGGGCTCGAAGTCTGCCGTGGTGCGGTCTTTGAGGATGCGGCCGAGGGCGCGCAGTTGGGTGCTGCCGTATTTGAAGCGGCAGGCGAGCGTGCCGGACAGGATGCGTTCGCCTAGCTCGTCTGTTACTGTCGAGCGGGAATCGAGGTAGAACGAGGAGGCGACCAGTCTGTGAGCGATGTTTCGCAGAGCGACCTGTTTTCTTGTTCCTTGAAGTCCTTTCCTAACGAGGTCCTGGAGCGATTCGATTTCCTGTTTGTTGTCTGGCGATGGAGGCGTCACGCCTAGATCTGGGTTCAATCGGATGAAATTGTTGGCTTTGGCCCCGGAGTGGGCACAAGTGGCGTTTGCTTTGAACTCGTTCCAGGATTGCTCGGGATCCACAAGGTCCTCATCCCGCCTCGCAGACCATTGTCGGGACATGCGTGGGCGTACTCCTTTGGTTGGCGATGTGTTGGCTGCGAGCTTTGCGTTGCCGCTATTCACCTGCAATGAGTAGCGTTGCGAGGCGTCAGGACTGTGGTGGCCGGTCCCGAGTGAGAGGAAAAGGTCCGGTGCGCTGAGTTCAGGCCATAGCAAGCGTCTCTCCTTATCGGCGATGGCGGCTGGATTGTCACACTTCTGCCCTCCGTGAAGATATGTTTGCGCATCGTACTCAAAGGGAGGAAAGTAAGCAGGATCCGCGATCGCCGCGGCCACGGACTGCCAGACTCTCAAGTTCGGATCCTGTTCAGGTTGAAGTTCCAGAGTCTCTGGGCGTGGGTAGTTGGCCAGCAGGAAAGGTTCTTGGTCAGGCGCGTTTGTTGATGTGACAGCCACGCGACAGCCCTGGGTAAAGTAGGTGTTCGATTCGAGCAGGCTGTTGTCTTCGCCGAAAGTCGTCTGAAGCACGCTGTATAGCGACTTGGATCTGTATCGTCTGCCGCTACCAAGAGCCGCGCTGATGGACCTGACAAGGGGAGCTGCAGCCTTGATCTTCGGTCTGAATGCGCGGTCGCAGATGGTTTTGAATTGGTCGCCACACGAGCTGACGGTTTGGCCACGCATTGACAGCGTCATCGCGATCAAGCCACCAGTTCCAGTTCCGACGATGAGGTCGAAGAAGGCCGAAGCTGGGATGTGGTCGCCGAGAGCATGTTCTATGCCACGGAGGAGTTCTAGCTGGACGATGCCTCTGATACCGCCACTGTCAAGACTGAGAATGCGCGGACATGCGCCCACTGGCAAAGGCGGGAATTTGGCTTCTGGTTTTCTTACGCTCTTGCGTGGAGACAAGCCACCGTTACTGCGCTGGTGTTAGTTGATGCGCGATACGGTAGACCGGCCATGCGGACCAGACTTGCCTGACTTTGGAGTCGACGCGAACATGCTTAGTCGTGATATCGTCTGCTCCTCTGTGCTGTTTCGTCACGTATTCGCTGTCTAGATCCCGAGTCTCGAGCTTGGAAGTCCTTGCGAATTCATAGGCAGTCGCCATGATTGATAGAATCGTCCGAGTCCGTAATTCCAGGAGAAGAGAGAGAGAGAGAGAGAGCCGGTATGCAGATGACTGGCTACTGCAGCAGTCGACCCACAAAGGCAAAGGATCAAGATAGGTAGGGTGTAGATGGGGAAAAAAGGCTTGATTCTCCTTAATGGAAGAGAATGAGACAGTCAACGTCACCGAGATGCAGCACAAAGCATCGCCATGCCGCACGGGATTAAGAGATTGTCTTACAGACGTGCGCGCGAAGGAAAAGGGCAGGGCGGTGGAGAGAAGAGATGCCATGCGTTCTGCAGACCGTGCCGCAGCAGACGATCCAAAAGGCTTGGGCCTTGGGCGGCCTTCTCCTCCGCGCCAGCATCTGGAACGCGTAACAGGATCGAATAATAACATTGCATCTGCGGGTTGGCGGGCCATTCATCCTTCGAGAAATGGCCCTTGGGCGAGAAATGGCAAAGTCCGGCGGGCTGAGCAAGCCTCTGCCGCAGAACCCTGTCCTTAGTCAAGTCTGCTCAGCTCTGCTCTCGGCGGCTGGATGGAACAACATTCACAGACACCACGTGACAGGCCATGCATCTAGATCGCGCGGGTGTCCAAGTCAGGAGAGAGCGGTAACTGCAATCACATCGTCCCTGCCTATTAATATCGTCCCATTCTCTCACACTTTCTCTCTCCCCAGCCAACGGGCTTTGTTGGGCACTTCTTCCTCGACTGTTTTCTCTTGTGATTTTTTGATTATGGTTTTGATTATGTGGAGCGCAGATTGCTCGGCGAGCTTAGAACCGAGATTCGCATTATGGGGGTGACCCATGCTAGTGTCTGTGTTTGCGGAGTCGGCAGGAGGACCCTGTCGGTTCATTACTGCATAATTATTGTTGTTGTTGCTGTCAAGTTGAATCGAGTCAAGTCTTCCATCACGTTGTTGTTGCCTCGAGTTCTCCGTACCGTCGACTCAACAACTCCTACCCACATGAGACGTACCAAACACAAAGACCTCCTGTCTCACCTGTACCACACCATTAGACTCCTCGGCGGCCGTTTCTTGAGGTCTCGCGCGCTTGCAGGAATCGACTCATGCATCATGGACTTCCAAGTCTCCGAGACAACAACAAAAAGGACCAAAGGACCGCCGATCAAACCTTCTTGCGATCGAGAAAACGCGATGGTCAAACTCCATCTAAACCGCTAAGGATCAACACGCGACGCGGAGTCGAACGGCACTAGCGATCGGTGACAGCCGTTTCAGATGCATCAAATCCGGAAAAGGGTGGCAGAGCTTCGAGACACACGTGAGATGTCACATGTTGCATGTACTTCTGACGAACAGTGCTCGGCATGGTATGGCATGTCCCGCCAACCCGTTTACACCACTACCTAACAACCGTCTTCCAGTCTTTTTCTCTTCCTAGACAGGCGGGCCTGGACCAAGCTATCGTCCGGTGTGCTGCAAGACTGCAAGTAACACCGCCGCCTCTGAACGGTTTCGTTCCACTCCCACTTCCGGACTATCCTGGTTGATGAGTATCAAGTCGTATAAGGCACATATACCGTCCCATCGCGGTCAGCAGCCTCCTTCAACTGCCAGTTCCCCCTCCTAAGCAGCCACTTCAAAAACAGCGCGCACCCAACCGTCTCGCAGCTCCAAGCCATCACCAACAGTATAGCCATGAGATAGCGCGGCTCATGCGACTGCGGGAAGAAGAATGGCGTAACCAGGTTACCCACGAAGCTCACCCCGTTGACCACGGCAGTGCCCGCCGCCCTCTTTTCCGGCGTGCGGCCAAGAGTGGAAACTGCCCACGTGATGACGAGCGGGTTCGCCGAGAAGGACCCGCCGATGTACAGGAAGGAGGCTGTGTAGCGCATTGTTGGGCTGAGGCTGGCGACGGACATGATGTAGCCGACGACGGTGACGATCATGGGGCCGGTGATGTGCCAGCCGCGCTCTTTCAGCCGGTCGCTGTTCCAGGCTACGAACACGGCTGTGAAGGCTGTCATGAAGTACGGCGGGGCTGTGAGCAGGGTCGTCAAAGTCGTCGAGACCATGTTCAGCGCGCGCACGATCGTTGGTTAGAAGTTGTTGAAGCCAAAGGCGCATGAGATGCTGATGTTGAGTGCGATCTAGTATTGGTGTTAGCTTTGGGCGAGATCGAGATCGGGTTTTTGCGAAAGTCTGGGCTGGACTTACGAATCCCTAGGTCTTGATATCAGTCAGAGCGAGTCGGAGACCATACCACACCGAGTGCTTTGCTTCAGGCTCCAACACGCGATCTGCCGCAAGACGAGCGGCTCCGACTTTCCTGAGATCCTCCGAAAGCCAGTATACACCAGCGCCAGTCTTTGATCCAGGGCAGTCAGGGATGAAGAATGGACCGATGAGTGCGAAGAAGGCTCCAGTGGCGGACTCGATGATAAACAACCACTGTCAACCCGCCATTCCCATGGAACCGTGTAAGTTCTCAAATACACCCGCAGCTATCAAGCCCGAAGAAGCCATGGCGATGCAAAGGGCGACGTAGAGGCAAGTGACACGACGGGCGATCTCGCCGCGAGTATACCACGATGAAAGACAGAAAACCTCTCCCGGGAAGAACGGCGCTTCCGACAGACCAAGGAAGAAGCGAACGACCAGCAAAGTCTCCTTGTCCGTGACACCGGCTGTCGCGGCTGACAGACACGACCACACGGAAGCACACGCTGGTAGGTAGAGTCCAGGCCGGATGCGGGTGAGGATCATGTTGGACGGGATCTGTCCGATCATGTATCCAGCCGTGAGAATCGAAATGGCAGAGTTGAAATCATTGCCCACTAGGCCGAGATCTTATTCGAAAGCGCTGAGCCGTGCTTGTCTGGACAGGCATAGATATCAGTATCTTCCAAACTCTGTGATCGAGAATCGATTGAACTAATACTCACGCGATATTGTTGCGATTCAAATAATCGTAGAAATACAACATCCAGAGGCACGGGCTGAACTTCGTATCATGGCGTCCGACGAGAGCCTTCTCTTCCGCCGCAAAGTCAGAATCGTCCAGCATCGCGAACGCGTCCAAAGGTCGGTCCGAAGGTTTACCCTCGACGTATTTCGTGAGGGCAGGCTTCTCTCGTCCAGAGTCGTCGATCGAGTGGCTTCTGGCGACATTGCTGTCGATTCCAGCGGCAACATGCTCGACCGTACCCGCTTGCATCCTGCCGTCCATACTGATTCCGCAGCAGCAGCTGCTGCTGCTGCTGGAAGAAGTGACTGTGGAAGTCGTTTGTGATGCTTCCAGCTCAATAGCAACGATAGCGTTGTTGGCTTTCCCTTCTCCCCAAGCCAGCCAGCCAGACGTCTGCCCACCAAAAACGCAGCAGTCCAAAGCCAAAAACAAAAACAAAAAACGAAGTTCCGAGGGTTTCTTGTGGGCATTGGGCGGTAGAAGGGCCGAAGTCCTCTTGGTCTTGTTTCGGACATTGCTCATTTTGGGCGGGTTCGCATAATTCAGAGGCCGAAGGACTGGCCAGAGTTAGTAGTAGTAGTAGTAGTAGGGTGATGTGAGCACATGCCCCGTTGCGAGGTCGGAGTTGTTGCGTTTGGGGGCGATGTAAATGCATTTGCCTGGCGGATGATTACCTTATGAAGGAGGTGATCCGGGTGGGGCCTGATTGGAAGAGTGGTCGCGCGCACGATTTCGCCTTTTGTACTTGGAGACAATTGTGGTCTGTCAATAGGTACCTTATCGATGTATTCTCAAGTTCGCGCTGTTCATTACTGTAGGAAGCCGGCCGACAAAGTGCAAAAACCCGAACACCGTCTGCTCCAAGAAAGTGGTATGTGAGGGGGAAAATGAAACAGAAAAACAACAACAACCACAACAACCACAACAACAACAACAACAACAGTAGTCCCGACGTCGAAACGATCATGCTTCTTCCTCGCCAAACAATCCAACCCCATCCAACCCCCATCCAGCCCAACCCATCGTTAGAAGTACCCCACGCGCTGATGAGAATCCTCTCTCCCCAACACAAGAAAACGTGACATGGTATAGCTTTTCCTCCTCCATATTCATCATCACCCAACGACAGACCTCAAACTCAACGCCTCCAAGAAACCAAGCAAGTCCTCCTTCCTCACTTCGACGACGCTGTGTTCGAAGCTATCGATCCTGACTCTCGCGCCGGTTTCCTCGACGACTTCTTGGAACGCCTGCCCGAAGCGGTTGAGGCCGTGGCCTCGCTTCTTCCTGGCTTGCGCGAGTTCGCTGTCGCTGTCGGAGTCGGAGTCGGAGTCAGACGAGTCGGACGCCTCGGATTCGGTGGCGTCGCTTTCGTCTTCCTCGTCTCCTTCTTCGTCGAGAGGGGGGAGGAGACCGTTCGCCTCGTCTCGTTCTCTCTGCAACTCTTTCCTCTCCTTCCGCTTCCTGGCGCGCTCGGCTTTCTTGGCAGCCTTGTCGGCGGCCTTGCGTTTCTTTTTGTTCTCTCTTTCCCTGAGCTCTGCCTTGCTTCGCACTTTCTTACCCGCGCCACCGCTGCCAAGACCGACAACGACGTAGACGCCTCTCGCTTCGTCCAGGCAGCCGAGTACAAGCGCTTCTTGGTCGTTCTTCCGCCTGCCTTTCTCTGCTTCCAGCACAGCGACGGCTTCACCTACCCAAGCAGCTAGTTTGACGAGAGCGCCTGGATGTGCGAAAAGCGCAACGTCAGGGCCTTCTTTGACCACGGCCATGCGGAAGGAGCGGAGATGACGGATTTGCTTCTTCGAGATGAGAGCAGAGCCTGTGCGGAGGATGGCTCTTGCGAGGTGTTGGGCAGTGGGGATGTGCGCAAGGAGTAGATTCAAGCCAGACTTTTTAGAAATGGCAACTGGATCAAGGGCGTCGTAAGCTGCGAAGAAGCGATGTGTTGTCCAGTCAGGATCGGCTGCAGCAGAGTGATCGGAGTCGTCTTCTGATTGGGGAGGAGAGGGCAGCGCAGTCATGCGAGAGTTGTATGACCTCGAAGGCTGGTAGTTGCCTGGGTTGAACGGCGAGGTGGTCTCCGGCACATGTACGTCGGCACCGACCTCGAGAATTGCGCTGACTACACTGGCGATGTCGACAGCGGAGAGCGTGGATTTCCAACCCCAGCTACGAACGAAACCCCAGCCTTCAAGACCTCGACGACCGTCTTCGCCAGGTACGAGTCCGTCAAGATTGTACTGGGGAGCAAACTTGAGTATCCGTTTCCTGAGAGACTGCTTGAGTTCCATGTCCATGTGCATGTAACCTTTTCCTGCTTCTTGAAGACTGATGCCCATCTTGGCAAGCAGCTTGTGCAATCGCTTGCGACCGACGTCCGACCACATGTGTAATCGCGTACTCAGGTACGGAGAATGTAGCATGCTGTCGTACAAACTCCAGTGCCTGATGAGAAGGAATCGTGGCTCAGGTGATAGTCGAATCGAGCAGTCAGTAGGACTTCGTGCTTTGGTGGGTATGACATCGCCACTTTGACTCCTGCGTAGCTCTTCTTCGGGTACTGGATTTAGGCGACGAACTTCATCCCGCAGAACCTCTCTCATTTGCTCAGATTTGTCCAACACCCGACGACCTTCGCCTCGCGTGACTTTCGCGTTGGAAAACGGCGACAACTCGACTGAAGAAATGCCAACAATTGCAAGCCAAAGCAGGTCGTTGTCTTCTCTTCCTAGCTCGGACGCAAGCGAGTAAAGCATTCCCGAGACCGGCTCAGAGGTGGATGTGCCCAAGTTGTAATAGGCTTGCAAGGTTGATTCATGTTGTCTCCGAAGCTTCAATAGCTTTCGCTTAAGTTGCCGCCCTGATGGAGCCTTAGGTGGCGAAGAGGGCATTATAGTTGAGTGAGGTTGTGAACTTGTTGGCGTTGCAGCAACCGATTGATTCGAGTACGGGTTGCCGCCGGGTGATGAGGGTATGGGCAGGCTAGAATTACTTCGCCGTCGTTGGCGTGGTCGATCGTAGTCATCGTTATCGGAGTCAGCATCTGAATCATGGCTCGCGGCTTTTCGCTTGCGACTCTGCGAACTGCTTGGCTCATCATCGTCGGCTTCGTCGTCTGTACCGTCTTGTTCGATGTCGAGATCTTCTTCAGTAATCTCAGGCATATCCTGTAAAGCGGCGTATGCTTTCTTCTCGGCGTCCATGCCGGATTGAATGTCTCCATCATCCCATACAATGATTCCACCCTTGCCAGGCGCGTAATGTGGAAGAATACGGCCCTCGTCAACACCAGGTCTCTTTACGAGCACAGCACCCTCCTCATTTTGTTGTACGGTTGTGCTGGAGCCAAAAACGTTGCTCAAATTCCAGGGTCGTCGTCCGTCTATTACCCACACTTCGACGCCGTGATCGGACATGTCCATGGGCTCGGCTCCTTCGTCTGCACTCTGCCCGTCGAGTCCGAGGACTTCTTCCAGGTCCACCAATCCTCCTGCACCTAGGCAGACCACAATACCGCCGTCTCCACCATGTTGTCGCGTCATGGGGAGTACAAATTGCTGACCAACATGTTGGAGCTCGGAGTATCCTGCCACGGGCTGAACTTTGTGTTGGATGTAATCACGCTTCATCAAAGACGTGAGGATGCGTGTCGCACATAGCGAGTCGACTCCGAGCGAGGTTATCACGAGGACGGGCGCTGAGAGCGGGTGTGTGTTGCGTTGTAGGTGCGTGTAGAGCTGGCCGAGTTGTTCGCGTGGCAGATACATCTTAGGTGTGTGTAAGAAGTTCGCAGGTGTTGAGTATCGAGGGGGATCTGCGTGGCATCAAGAGTCGTCTTGTCAATGCCCGCCTTTCTATTTCGTGTTCCTGTCGTGGTGGGAGGTTTCTCAAGCACTATACGCGCTGTCGTTCCTGCACGTGCTGATGCTTTTTCGGTGGTAATTTTACAGCATTTCCGGGCGAGTAGGTTGACGAGTGTATTCGGCGGGTGATATGGAGGTGTAGAGTGATCGGATAAGTCGTTTCTTGGAGTGGAATGGATTGAGGAAGTTGAATGTCGGAGAGCACATTTGACGCGAAGACGCGCCTGCTACGTGCTGACTTAGCGTGGTTCGCCAAAACACCAGCCGAGCACAGACTTTGGCCTGGATGATCTTCGATCTCTACCTGGAGGAACATCATCATCTACATCATCATCATCAATATCGCCATCAATACCATCAACATTGCATACACGTTCATTGACTTCCACAGCCTGGCAATATCCTGGAGCGCGTAACCTCAACAAAGTCCCACCAGCATGGCACGCATGGCTACCATGCATACTATTTGCCTTTAAGGTCCCTTGAAGGACACTACAACCCTAGATTCTCATCAGTAGCATAAAGATGCATAGTGTACAACGACTGCTCACACCGCCATAGCGAGAGGCTTGCTGTAAGACATGCTATCGCCCTCTCGTCGCATATGAGCTGCTTTCTTCGACCGCAGCTTGCTGCCGAGACAAGCAGCAGATGAATTAGAAGTCAGCATCAAGACCAAAGGTACAGCGAAAGACAAGACATGTGCCCTCAGACAAGCCAAACCTGCATTAGATGTTTGACGAAAACAAAGCCCAATGGACTTCTGAAATCTGCAATCATGCAGGCGACTGTGCGGCAAACAATACACGTTCTTTCAAGACTGGCCATGTAGGTGTAGGTGCAATAGTATATCAACCCCATCATCGCGTATCATTTCCAGCAAAAACCATCCTCTACTCAGCAACACATTCCCAAGCCACTTTCCCAATCTTCCAATCCATCTCCAACATCAAAGCCACCATGCCTCCCGAGAGAGCAGTAGCAGCCCGTGAGGCAAAGAGCACCTCGAAAAATCCTGGCAACTACTCAGGCGCTTCGAAAGCTCAGAAGGCTGTCAAAAATGCAAGTGCTCACAAATCCATATACGTGATAATCACCACAGACATCAAGCTAACACATCGACTTTCAGGCAACTGGCGGAAGCAACAGTGGACCCGCGAAAGCCTCTAGAGCCAAGGGCAAGGGCAGAGCCACGACCAAGAACACTGAACTAGAGTCGGAAGAGCCGTCCGAAGACAGTAAGCGCTCCCCTTCGGCAAGGCTGAGTATGCTTCGCAAAGACCGAAATCGGTTCAAGAAAATCCGGGCTACGCACGAGAAGACATTTGCGACTTCGATCGGGGCTGATGCGGATTCAGGAGACGAGTCTGAAGAAGGAGAGGCCGAAGAAGAAGAAGACGAAGATGAAGAAGAGGATGAAGGTGTCGAAGAAGACGAAGACGAAGACGAAGCCGAAGCCGAAGCCGACGATGAGAACAACGAAGACGACAACGATAATGACAATGACGATGGATCGCCGCAGATTGCTCTCAGCAAACCTACCAAGACGACCACCACCAAGAAGTCAGCACGTGCAAGAGGTAAGACAGCTGGCAGCAACTCTGCTGCCAGGAGGTCTGCGTCGCCGATAATTCAAGATGGCACGATCGTCAAGCGCAAGGGAAGGCGTCTGCACCGCAGAAAGGAGTACGGCTACAGGTCCGCTCCGAGCGATTCGGAATGGGAAGTGAAGAGAAAGGTCACGCGTGAAGCAGCCGGCACCAAGCCCACTTTGGCCAAGCTGAGGGAGACGATCGACCGTCACTCTCGCTATTGCCCGTTCGTCCGTATCAACAAAAAGCTCCACAACGCCCACCGCAGGATCAGGGTCTTGCAGGGCCGCCAATTCAAGGAACCTGAGCTGTCTGCAGACGACGATCCTGGCGCTGGCCACGCCAATTGGCGCCTCCATCCAGAAGACAGCGATGACGAGGACGACGACAGTGACGACGGCAATCAGCCAGATGCGACCAACGAAGACGAGCCGCCTGCACCTCAGAGAAACAAGAAGAAAGCCGCTTCCAAGAAGCCCGAGGCTTCGACTGCGAAGAATGCCGCTGCCAAACCCAAGACCACCCAGACCACCACCAAACCCAGGAAACCCGCTCCTAAGAACAAGAAGCAAACGACCCCAGTAGTCCAATCCGACGAGGGGGTGGCCGAAGGTCCGGACAAGAACGTCCCATCATCCATCATCGAAGACATTGCCGGAGAAACCAACAATGCCACAGCTGGGGCAACAGACATGAACGCACCCACTAGCCAAACCGTGGCTTTGAACGACCAGCCCTTGAAGAAGATCCACCACGGCAAATCGACCTATTCGGGCAGCGACATTGTTGACGTGTCGAGCAAGGACGACGTCCAGCGCAAGCAAAGCGACAGTAACGCTTCCAAAGCCACCTCGGAGGATGGAGCTTCCATGTCCGAGACGATCCACGTCGACGACTCGGTTGGTGGCGTCAACAAGAAGCGCAAAGCCACTGATGCTGGGCTGGCACGTGATGTTGAGCCCATCAGCAAGGACCGCAAGATTCAAAAATAGGAAGTGACAATGGCGAAGAATTGGAGGACTTGCCTGATGGAGAATGCAAGCCCGAGCGGGAGAATGAAAGTGGCAGTGAGGGAAAGGTAGTAGGAGCATTGCTTCCGAGGCCGGATTGGTACCTCACATGCCGATGTAACTAATACGGTCAGAATACATTTACTTAGCACTCAGAAATCTCATTTGCTCGCACATCTTAACTTCACGTTCCTTTCTCACAATTTATCGCTGTGGTTTGACTGCGCATGATGCATGTTGCGATTCGCCAAATCTAAGCTTCGTGCAGATCCTCTACGCCCTTTGCACTTGGCAAAAATTTGACCATGTCACCCTTTGCTTCCACTTCCGACTCCATCATGACTTGTAAAGTTACTAAGTGATCGTGCAGGCAGATTGTATCGATACATGTGTACTTTCGAAACTCAACATTGCATATAAGAAAAAGACCAAACATGTCGGCCCCTCACTCGCCACACTGGCTGGACCAGTACGGCAACCCGGAAGCCTATGCCTGGAAGAGTTCAACATCACAAGACGGCCACACAAGACTATACCGTCCACTGGGCCTTGTGGAATACGCCTTCGACTCGGATGGCAGATACTACGAAGGCCGAGCAGACCTCAACATCCAACTCGACTTGTCCGTCAGATCCAATCTCAGCCATGAACAACTCCGCGAGAGGATTCTGCTGGCCTGGACTCTCTTCCGATGCGAGCACCCACTGGCCCAGTCGAAGGCCTTAAGTCGACAGAGCTACATGGACGAACCGAAAGTCGCCACTCCACCAGTCTACAGCGTCGTCGATGTGCCCAAAGACGAATCCGCTGCCATCGCCAACGGTCGAGATAGCCTGGTCTTCCTCGAAGACCACTTCTCCCACGTCGACCCATACGACTTCTGGCTACATGCCCAAAACAGCTCCCGCGTAGTCGACGCCGCCCAAAGCCTCTCCAAATGCTTCGTCTACCCAATGACACCTCCCTCCCAACCGGGCGGCCTGACAACCCTCCGCTTCCTCGCCGTCATGGGCCACCAAATCACAGACGGCCTGACCAACTACACCTGGATGCGTTCCTTCATCCACCTCCTCAACAAGCCCCTCCCCGACCTCCACTCCGCCCTACGAGACAACATAACCCCCAACGCCCTCCTCTCCCGCCTCCCACCACCGCAAGAAAGCCTCTACCCCCCCATAACCGGCTCCCTCGCGCGAAAACGCTGGTTCTGGGCCCTGACACGCATCCTCCGCCACGTCCGCAAACCCCACCCCCCAGGCTTCCCCAACCCCCTCGCGCGCTCCACCCCCCTTGAGAAAACCCCCTGCCTCCCCCAAACCTACGCCCCAATCCTCTCCTACACCCGCCCCCCACCCCTCCTCACCCTCCCCATTTTCGCCAAAGCCTCCCCAGCAGCAGCAGCCCGCCTAACCCACCTCTGCCGCACCGCTCGCGTCAGCGTCGGAGCCGGGTGCTTCGCGCTCGCGGCCCTCTCAATGATGGAATTCCACGAGCGCCTCGAACCAACCACCCCCCTGAACGCCCGCAAACCCTTCATAACAGGCTTCCCGCTCAACCCACGCCCCTTCCTGCGCGAACCCGTCCCAGCAGAAAGCCTCATGCTAGCCTTCAGCGACGGAATCGAATTGCCCTTCCTCCCCTCCTACCTCCCGCTAGAAACCAGACTAAAACTCCTCGCCAAGCGCGCCCAGGCCCAACTCGCCGTCTACCAGAAACGCGACCCCACCGCCATGTTGAGCGCAGACGACGACGATGCGGGGGCGTTGCGTTATTACATGGGGAGTCGCGGGCCGGGGCGTATGTTGCAGACGCAGTATTTGGGGAGTTTGGAGCGGGCGGGGGAGAAGTTGCCTGCTGAGTTACGGGGAGAAAACGGTAGCAGCAGCAGTGGTGGTAGTAGTAATGCCAACCCCCAAGGCGCCTACCCCATGCGCCCCAACTCCACGCTACAAACCTGCGGCGTCAGCAGCGTCGGGCGGCGGGACGCGCTTATCGGGCCGGGGATGTACAACGTCCAATCACTCCTCAACACATGTAGAACGGGCAGCGGGAAAGATTTCGTCGCCGATTTCAAAGACATCGACGCCGCGGTGCGGGCTCGCGAGGGGGAGTTTTTGATCGGGGTTGGCGGGGCGGATGAGAGTGGGTTGTGGGTGACTTGTAGTGCGGATGCGTCGGCGTTGGATCCGGAGTTGATGGGGGAGTGGAGGGAGAGGTTGGGGGAGATTTTTGGGGAGTTGGGGGGGGAGGAGAGGAAGAGGCGCGGCACTTCTACGCTGTGATGTTTGAGGGTGAGAGAGAGAGGGGAGGGTGATGTGGAGGACGATGTGGAGGTCTGAAACGAAATGAAATGAAATGTGAAGAATTTGGGGGGGGTTTCTTTTTTTCCATGGGTTCGGAGTTGTAAATGAGGAAAAGATCGCATCGTTAAAGGACATAGATAGAGAAGAGTTCTAGAAACAGACAGACAGGGGAAAAAGAGACCAGACCGAGCCTGAGAAAGGAGAAACCCAAACGAGATCCATACCCCTCCCTCCTCTTCTCCTTCTTCTTCTCATCACACACACATACACACAAAGAAATAGTTCAATCCTGAGAGGAAGTCTTGAAAGGGAAAAAAAAAGGGGGGGAATACGAACATTCAAAAGCCCACCTCCTCATCATCGCCATTAACATCAAACATATCCTGCCAAACAAGACACTCCTCCGGAATGTCAGCCCCGACTCTCGGGCTCTCCCTCAGCCTCCACGTCACCCCCGCGCCCAGCACAGCGATGAAAGCGAGAGACGCCCACAGCGAGCCGTTGACAATGACCATGGAGTAGTCGCTGGACAGGTAGAAGCTGACGCCACTGACTCCGACGGCGAGGGCTTTGAACAGCTCTGAGATGGAGACGACGCCGATGACGGTGCCGGTCGAGGAGGCGTCCGGGGCGGCGTTCAGCACGAGCAGGAGGACGAGGACTTGCGCGGCGCCGGCTAGGGTTGTCTTGGCGAGCATGGCGAGCGTGTTGAAGATTGCGGAGATCAGGGTGGGGCCGCCTGCGGCGTTTACGGCGAGGCCGAGCAGCGGGATGGTGATGTAGAGGATTGGGAAGATTGCTGAGATGTGGCGGTAGAATGGCAGGAGGCCGGTTTTGTTGACTAGGGAGGGGACGGTCTGCAGGATGCGGAGGGCGGCTAGGATCTTGACGCCGGTGACGACGGATGTGAGCCATGCGCACGGGATTCCGAGACCGCCTTGGTGAGAGCCGGTGTGGGCGAGGTGAGGGAGGAGGATCTCGAAGGTGGAGGAGTGGAGGGAGAGGACGGAGTAGGAGGCCAGTAGGATTAGCACGGAGGGTGCTTTGAGGAGTTGGGAGACGCTGAGGTAGGAGGGGAGGGGGGCAGCGGTGGTATCGTTGAGGGCTTCGATGATGCTGATGTTGAGGGAGTCGGTCGAGTCGTTCGGCTGGGATTGGCCGAGGAAAGTGGCCTTTTCGCAGTCGTTGTATTGTTCGTGCTCGGTCGACTTCACGGTAGGTTGGGGGAGTGTCTGCAGAAAAGTCAGTATTTGTAGTCGTGAGTTTGATGATGATAAACGCATTGAACGAACCTCCTTGAGCAAGAACATCTCTGCAACACCAATCGACAGGACAAAGCTAGCGCACGCAATTTGCGAACTAAGACCAGGGAATTGCCCAAAGATCCCAACTCTCGTGCTCTCACCAACACAACGCATAACCTGCGCAGCGAGCGGTCCGATGCTTCCACCCAGCGCAATGACAGGCAGCCGAGCAACAGCCGTGACTCTCTCATTACTCCCGTGCGTCGCATCCGCCAACATCGCCAGGCCTGAGACCGTGACCGCAGACCCAACAACGCCAGCCATGAACCTAAGCCCAGTGAAAGCCTGCAGCGAAGTGGCAAAGCCCATGCACAAGCAGCAAGTACTCATGCCCGCCAGCCCAAGCATGGCAACCTTCCTCCGCCCCCACCTATCGGCAACGAAACCCCAGGACACACCGGCAAACGAACCGAAAAAGTACGCGCACTGCAAGATGCTCCTCAGGAACGAGACGTCCATGTCCACGCACCCGGTCGCCGATGGCACGAGGACCATAATTTGCGTCGACAGCGAAGAGGACATGATCGCTTCGGCGAGGAAGAGCATGTAGATCATGATCAGGTTGCGGCGGTCTTGCCGCGTGTGATATCCAGCAGGCTCCTCATCGTTTCCGAATTCTGAGCTGTCGTCTTCTTCCGCTCCGAATTCGTCTTCTTGCAGTAGAAGCATGCGCTTTTCCGAGACTTCCAGTGCGTCGATGCTCTTGACCGGGATGAGCGATCGGTTCCTCTTGTGGAAGCCGAACATGATGGTGTGTGTGTATGTGTATTGTTTTGTGCGTTGCGCAAAGTATCCCCAGTAGGATCCAGATGTCACTTTGTTCTTGACAGAGTCGACAGCCGGTAGAAAGAGTGATTGTGTGGTGTCGCGTATGTATGTATGTGTATGTCCGAGCCCACGACCTGCGTGCGTTCACGTAAAAGAATGGCGTGGTGTGTGTGTCCCTATCGTATGTATTGTGTTGCAAGTTCCAAAAGTGAATGTACAGCTTCTTCGATGTGTGTTGAGAGAGAGAGTGAGAGTCGAGAATGCCCTGGACCAGATGTGGTGGAGTGTATGTAGCTCAGTATTGTAAAAGAATGACAGTTGAGGGGAGGTTCTTGTTCGCCTCAGGCGGTGGGCTGCGATCAAGACATGCGATAGGAAGTGGAATGAGTGACTGGTAAGGCAGTGACTGGCAATTGACTGGACGTAGCGAGGGAATGGGATCGAGGATATGAAACGAGCCCTCTCCGAACAACCTGGTGAACCCCCCTCTCTCTCTCTCGCTTTGATGGTTCGCCTGTTAAGCTGTGGTAACTGGTCGACGCGCTTGACGACGCTAGGACACCTAACGGCCAATGAGAAGCACATGTTTCCCGGCGACGAGACATCAGGAAACAAGCACGGAGCAGCTAGAGAAGTAAGCGCGTGAAGATCGCTGGCAAAAGACCAGGGGATTGCGGATCCTTCTCTCGCATATACCAAGGCATGATGGCATGATGGCATGCTGTCATGGAGATAGATGTTGGCTGAGATCTATCTATCGTGTTAGCAACCGCTGTCCAAGTGTTCACATCAATGTGTTAGTAGTGTCAGTACATGCGGAATGAGATCGGTTGCAGTATGTACGACTCTAATCAATTCCAATGCTATCATACAATTGTCATTACGCTTTTTGTTTAGCCTTCAGCTGCTGCAGGTACGATTGCGCCCGCACGGTAGCTTCTTCTCCATGGCGCGTCGCGTGAGCGTCCGCCGAAACAGCAAAAAAGTCAATAACTGATCAAGATCGTACTCCGACGCCTCGCTAATCTTAAGATATGGGTAGGGTATAGGAATACAAAAAGTTCGCTTCGCTGATAATGCAGGCCAATAACAAGAAAACAAACTGAGAAAGTAATGTTGGTGGTCGTGGAAAGGTCACTTGCGGACCAGGTTCTTGAAGGCGTACTTGATGCCTTTGCGTTGTTGCTGGGAGCTCCCTGGGACGGCGAAAGCTCCTTGAGCGCCGGTCGGGTCGTCGCAGATGAAAATGCTTTCCAGGGCGAGCGGGTCTCGCAGCGGTTCCCTTTGAAGCGGTTCGATGAGAGATGGTTTGCGCACTGCTGTGGGGTCCGTTTCTGTCGAGCGCAGAATCGGGCGTGTGAGTGTCAGGCGCAAAGTCATCTCTCGGTTGAGTGAGGAGGGTGTCCGGCTGTGGCCGTACGTAGGGCCACCCGTATTTGGGAAATCAGTCGTATGGGCGCGGCGGTGGATGGGAAGTGTAGGAGATGGCTTCTGGCTAGACGGCGAGAATCTGACACTGGCGGGGTGTGGTGATTCTAGAAAGTCTGTTGGTCCATCGGGTGTTGCAGGGCATTTGCCGAATGGCAGGTCCTTGGTCTCCGCCGTAGAGCTTGAAGTGAGTGAAGAGGAGCGGTCGATCTCGGAGGTGTTCATGCTGAATCTTGATTGTATGTTTGCGCTCTGTGCCGGTTCACTCGGTGGCGACGGGAAGCCGAATTCGATCGCTTCGTCGAACAGTTCAGGTGAAGACATTGCGCGCAAAGTCCTTCGCATCGCGGGATCCTTGTAGTGTCTCGCCTCTGTAGACATTCCAGGCCGAGTGACGACCAATGGTGGAGGGCGGCGACGCTGTTTTGCAAGTCGCTGCTCGTCCTTGCATGTATCATCGGGGAGTCCAGGCGACGGCAAAGGAGCGAGTACTGGCGCTGGCAGCGGAAGAGGTCTGAGGGCGAACGAGCGACGAAAGGATCGAATCTGGGCCGGAGCGACGATCGGCGGTGCAGTCACATTCTCTCTCGTTGTGGCGACAGAGTGTCTGCGGGTGTACATGTTCAGGATTGATGACATCTTGTCGCCTTCGCTGTCGTCAACGGCTTCGGGTGCGTTTGCTGACTTGGTGTCGTCAATACTTTGCTCATCGAACACGGTCGATTCCGGTGCTGAAAGTCGCCTGCGGCGTTTCGCGCCAGCCTCTCCCTCAGGCTGTGCGAGGAGTTGTCGCCGGCAGAACTCTTGCGCCGACTCCTGTTTTGTTTTCACCAGTGAGGTGGTGCTGCTCAAGAAGTCGAACTCGTTCAATCGCCGCCGGACATAATCCTGGGTTGACTCCTGCTTCACTTTTATGGCTTTGTTGCCGAGGACGAGCTCGCAGCGGTGAGCCAGGAGTACTTGCTCTTCTTTGCTGAAGTGCTGGCGTTTGACCTTGTCTGGCAGTCCCAAGAACCAGGCTGCTTGGTCCTGGCTTACTGTTGGTTGCTGCTGGTTGAGCTCTGTACTTGGTTGCGGTTGATAACGGCGACGAGGTCGCAATAAGCTCGATGTCATCGACAGCTTCGGTTTGCTGCCGGCATTGGGCTTCCAGTTGTCAGGAAGAGTGGAGATGTGACATGGTTCAGGCGTAGGCTTGCGGCTGCGGCTACGGACGCGGCTATGCTCTTGCGCCGTCACCGCTGAGAGTTGGCCTTGCTGAGCGATGTGGTCACGCTCTGAGGACGAGAAGTATTTCTTCCTGTGAGGCGGCGTGTCGTTAGCCTGATTGTCCCTCTCGCCGAGACGTAGCTTCCGCGCCACAGGAAACGTCCACATTGGGAAAGCAAGATGCAGCTGGATGAATCGGACACGCTCACGCTCACTCGCCGACTTTCTTATGCAAGAGTTCATGTTGAGACACGCACATGTCATTTGCAAGAGGCAGCAAACGAGCGACGGCGCACATAACGGAAAGTTACAGGCGACTCGAGTTTCAGAGCATAGGCACGTGAAGGGGAAAATAGGCAGCGAGTGACATACTGTATCGACGCAGGCAATGCCTCGTACTCATCTGTCGACATGGTCATGGTCATCTCTCCGGGGAGCACGTCGACGCTACCGCTCCGTCGCCGACTTCTAACCATGTTGCGGAGGAATGTGGCCTTGCCGGGATTGCTGGTGTTGCTGATGTCGCTGTTATTGCTGAGGACACTGCTGCTGCTGCTGCTGGCGTTTGCGGTTTGGTGGCAAGATGATGTAGGTAGACACTCTGGACGGCGAGTTGCAGGCGATGCAGAACGGCTGTCTGTGCTGGACCTGGGTGACGACCCAGCGCTCTGGAATCTCCGTCCAACATCCCACGAGCCTGCCATGCACGCTGCCACGCTGCCCGACTCTGCCTTGCCTGGTCTTGCAGAAGGAAGGGCGCTAGGGCTGGCGTGCTGCAGTCAGCTGCCGTTGTGTGACAGTGACTTGCAGCAAGAGGTGGAATTGATTAATGACCAGGGTCGGGATGGTAGCGAAGGCGGAGTGGAAATTTGGGGTTTGGAGGATCGAGGTTCGTTCGTGGAGGGATCATGGATTGATGTGTGAGTGACAGCAGAGAGGGCGGGCGAGGCCATGCAAGTTGTAGCAGCATTTTGCATGGCATGGCATGTCGAGTAAGCGTGCGTGGCGGCGTAGTAGCAGACGGTGGAGTCTCTACCTGGCTCTTGCAGATGGAGCACAGGTGGAATGACACGCTAGACAGCCATGCCAACTTGGGTCGGCATACATACATCGGACGAGGCTAGCCCAGCAGCAGCAGTCTGACAGATGGACTACTGTACATACACACGAGCCATATCGCCGGCCGGCAGTCAGCCAAATAGGCTTCAAGGTGACAGCTTACGACTATTTCGCCATGTCCGGCTGTCACCGCGAGATTGTCGCTGTTTCAGGTGACGGGACTGTTCGAGACTCAAGAATGTTTTACAGCAGATTAGGCAGAGCAGAAATGGAGGGATGCAGTGCTAGTTTGCGTACTTTTTCACTCCTTCAGGCTTTCTGTGCTCCAGTAACCGCCCGATATGACCCCCTGGTCGTATGTTCGGAGCATTCCAGTCCCCGTGACACCTGGGTCCTGCACATGGATGGGCCGACCTCACACCTTGAATAATACGCCTTGACGCCTTGACAAGGCCGTTTCGCGGATGCTGTCGCCCCGGCCTAGCCTCCGACCGTGGTTGAGAAGCTCGTGAGAGACGCATCACGTATGTTCCCGTTTGCATGCACCTAATGCTGTGCCACAGGGACACGGCGCACATGGCTGCTAGGCTGGTCCGCCTTCCGGTCTCTTGGAGGTGCGACGAGCCGTTTGCACGCATTGGCACTAACAATAATCATATCTCGACCGTCGACCTAATATCTGCCGCCTGCGCGCTTACCGACGTCCAATCACCTGTCGTCTTTGTCAAGCACTGACCATGTTGATGGCGGTGGTCTTGCTCCGCGGCAGCTCCATCTACTTTCGCGCCTCATCGGGACTTTCTTAGCAAGCCTCCACATCTCTCCCTCTGACCTCTGACCTGCTCTAGCAATCTACTCAATCCACATCATGATCAGCGATGTGGGAAGATTCTTGACCGAAATTCCTGCGGCTACGTCGATCGCCCGTCGGATGTCGGCCTGCTTGAAGAGTCTATACCGATTATGTACACCTCATGTCTGCCAGTGTGAGTGGGCTTGAGCTCGCTCTATATGCGCGTCAAAGCTGCAACGACACTACTGCAGCCGTACGCGCGAGAATAGGTATGTATGCAGGTGTGATCTGATGTGAACGCAGGGCTGGAAAGTCTATCCATAGACTGGGCTGAGCTATGCATTGCCCTTCTCAGGGAAGATGCAGCTGGAATCTCGCTTGCGACACCACCAAGCCGGTCTCCTGTTTGCTTGCTCCGCGAACCGCAAACACCTCCAGGTCGCGTTCGTCTGAAGGTCAAAACAACACCGTTCTCATGCTCCCTCTCACTTTGCAAACACCGCGGAGATCCCTCCGATTGTCCTCCGAGCGGTGTCGCAGGTTGGCGGCACGGCGGGAAGATGCAGGGGTTGTATTCACAAGTGGAGTCGATGTAATACCTGTGTGTTGGCTGTGGTATGCTGTGTTCTGACTTCCAAGTTCCATCACAAACACAGCACATATGCCCGAGCCCGTCACATTGGATACCGGCGAGCAAGGAACGCGGTGAGAACAAGCATCCTGTCATGCTGGTCGATCTCAGCATGCAGCTCTTTCAATTGCAACATTAACCTAGCCATCACGTCCCCCGGCTCCGCATGCCCGGTAAAAGTCCATCCCACGCCTCCTTCACGATGTCGCTCATGGTACTTTGACTATAGTAGTACCACGTGAATACTAGTCATTCTCTCCAGGGTCTTTTGACGTGGCGCCTGTCAGAACTTGGAGCAGCCGTCTGGTCGTAGCTTTGCCCAGTGAGGCAACTTGCTAGACAGGCAGACGGCCCACAACCCACCTACACACTATGGTGTCTCTGCTTTACTTCGGGCACCACTTCAGCGATGACAAAGACGTCCTGGAATTCAACTCGTTTGGTAAGCTAACGTCGAGCGGACAGGCTAAAAGTGCCGACGGGATGTTTGAACAAGCCTCGACGGGCGACGTCGGCGGACTTCCGATCGAGACCGCCGTTGAAAGGTGAGGCCCTAACAACAATCCGCCGTTACAAGTGATCGACGGATAGTCCTCGGGAGATGTTAGCCTTAACACGCAACCACCATCATCATCATCGTCGACCGCTGAATACCCCTAAGGTGTTCGTTCTCCTGTGTAGAGCATCTCCATGGACATGGTGGCAGTCTCGATCGTTGGCAACAGACGGGACGCTCCTTGCATCGAAACAGGTACTGATTATGATTACGACTACAACTGACAACCATAGCACGGCTTTGTTACCTCAAACGACAGCCAAATGTCCGAATACGTCTCAGGCTCTCGAACCTTCTTTCGATCAGTCTGTCCGTTCAGTCGTAGTAGCACGCCTCCGGCTTGTGCACGCAAATCTTCCCACTGGAGTCGGACTTCAACACGATCCTAGGATCCTTCTCGCTCGCCTTCACATTCTTGCCATCGACCTCCTGGGCTTCGGTGAGGATGTCTTCAACCTTGCCTTGCACGAAGCCAGGCAGCGATTTCCAGTGCGCCGCTTGCCCTTTCTTCGGCAGTCTGTCGGCTGAGCCCTTGCGCGCGGGATCCTCATCCTTCTGGTGTTTGGAGCCGACAGTGCCGTTGGATGTGCCGTTCGACTTGCTTTTGCTGCTGGAGTCGTCTTCCTTCTTGTTGCTGCTTTGTTTGGACTGGGCGTTGCTGCCAGAAGACTTCTTCTGCGACTTGTTGCTGCCGTTCTGTTGGTTTCGAGAGCGCTTCTGGCCGGCTTGTGCTACTTCGCCGTCGCCATTTTGACCTTCAGCGTCGTCGTCGTCGTCGTCGTCAACATCTCCATCATCAACAACTTCTTCTTCATCGGCACCATCATCTTGATATTCCCCGTCGTCCTCCACCTGATCATCCTCACCACCGTCATTCTCACCATCCTCTTTCCCCTCCCTCTCCTCCCCACTAGCCTCCTTCCTACTCTCCTTCGCCTTCTCAGTATTCCCAACATACTGCTTCCCCTCCTTACTCCCCTCCAGCTTCTTCTCCTCCGTCTCCTCCTTCTCCCCCTCACTCATCCGCTCCCAAGCCTCCTTAGGCAAATACCGTTTCTCACTCCCATCCTCCTGCCTAGCATCCCCAGACCCTTCCTTCGTCTGCCACTCCTCCTCAGTCCACTCGGACAAATGCTTCTGCGACTCGTCCTGCTGCGACTTGTCGGTGTTGTATTCGCCGCCGCGTTTTTTGTATCTGGGCATTATTTGTCAGGGAGATTTCTAGTCACGCCGTGGGTTGTAAGGTATCTATCAACTCACTCTTGCGCCATCATCTGAGCTTTCCGCGCAGACCACTGGCCCGGCGCGCCGCCTTTGTCGCTGTTGTGGATTTCCTCTTTGACTTCGTCGCGGAGCTTGGGGTCGGTGTATTTCTCTTTCGGAGGCATGGTGAAAGCGGGCGGGCGGGTTGGTGTCGTGTAGTAAGAGGCTGCGGTATGTTCAAAGAATCCCAGTGAATCTGAGTTTGGCACGCAACAATGTATTACAGGCTCGAGGGAGGGATGGATGGATGGATGGATTAAAAAGATACTCGTCGGGATGTGCGAGTAACGCGTACCCTCTTTAACAGAAAACCACTTTAGCTATGTATAAGGTACGTGTAGATCAGCCTCGACATCAACGCGTCACTCCCAATCAAATGACGCTGCATCTACGTGTTATTGATCCGCGTCGCGGGTTACAGTTAAAGTGCTCAGGTCGCGATACCTAGACAACAGACAACAGGGCACCAGGACAGGGGACCATGCCGAGTTAAAAATCGTTGACATCATGAAGCTCGATTGGGCGAGGTGCGGCAAAGGTCTTGGAGGATGGGAGGTGGTTATTCTCGGAAATCATAGGTAGGTCTTGCTGGTGACGAAATCTAAATGATCGATCTGTGATCGTTGGAAGTAGAGGACGGGAAAAAAGCAGGTACGATCGGATCTGCGATGCTAGTGCCTTTCGAAGCTTGGGGATGCGCTAGGGGGAGGGCAATCTTAGATTGAGTTCTTGGTTGGGTTTTGGAGAGGCTGGACTTGGATGTCGATGTTATGATGTAACTCAAGGGGAGTGTTGGTCGGGTTCCTTTTTCTTTGTTCGGGCTGGTCTCTATTAGTCGGAATCATGGGTGAGAAGAGAGAAGGAGACGGAGAGGGAGGGATGTACATGTAAGGAATAATGTGCTAGCTTTTTCCAGTAACCATTCTACAATGGACGACGTCGTTTAGATTTTGTTCAATCGTTTGGAAAGGAGAAGGTAGAGATAACAGAATGATCGATGTGGTTCTATAATCATTGAACAAGTTGAGAGTATCCCGGGTGGGTGTTTTGAAAGA
>Ga0265797_10000809_pt1 | contig 57000 bp, 56 predicted proteins | sample P2T30metagenome_FD_192433 | JGI IMG/M metagenome (GOLD analysis project Ga0265797, IMG submission 192433) | Plant litter microbial communities from East Loma Ridge, Irvine, California - P2 T30 | ecosystem: Environmental > Terrestrial > Plant litter > Unclassified | place: USA: California...
CAAAATCGAAGTCGTCAAGAACGGTGAGGGCCTTGCTACCTGCGATCGCGAGGTGCGCAAGGGCGATATGACGCGCACCAGCCTCATCGTCTAGCGAGAATATGATGGGAATCGCTTGAAAAATGTGAAGCAAGCCGCGGAGCTGAGAGGACGGCTTCTACCATTTCTAGCACCAAGACCAAATAAGATATCTCCAAGAGAGGGCACATTGAGCGCTATGCCATGTATTTGCACAAAGAGCTCCGTAGTAGGGTATATAATCACCAGTTCCAAGCTATCGATGATGCTATGTGAGACTAGATGTACCACAACGTAAACTGGGATTCACGATATCGCTCAACTAGATTCACATGCGAAATCCCGATACGTACTTTACAAAGGACTTCAGTTTCTTAAATTCTACCCCAAACTACAAAACCCTCCCTAGAGATAGGTATACGTAAATATCTGGGTCACAACTTTGATAAAAAAGACATAGTGTATGCCTTACGGGTAGGTTGTAGTGCTTAGAGGTGGAACTTGGAAAGAATGAGCTTCTTCGTACATGAGTCTTCTTAGACTTCATCGTCGCGTTGCTCGTCGACGTTGAGTTTGACTTGAATGATGGTGTTTCATGGACCACAAAGTGAACAAACACAGTAGGTTGCTTTCAAGGTTCTGCTTTTCATTCGCATATGTTGCTTACTCCTTCCCTTCACCAGATTTGGTGTTCTTCTCTAGGTGGTCCTTGATACTGAACATGCCAGTTCCCCTCTCAAGTGGCTTAGCCTGGTTAGGGCTAGGTTTCCAACCGATCATGTAGATCAACCTGAAGGTCGCAGGAAGCGTACCATCTTCGTTACCATGTAGTTCCTTGTAAATACCTTCAGCGGCCAGTAAGACATCCCTCTGTATAGGGCCCTTCTCCCGTGCGAGTACAGCATTCGACTCGCCCATGGCTTGTAGATCCTTCATCAAGGAAAATGTATCGGGGTAGTCGACTACAATGTCGTCGACGTCTACAGTGAGGAGGTTGAAGCCAGCCTTCTGTAGTAGACCGCCCACATCCTTGACATCGGCTAGTGGCGAGGTGTGCGTAGAGACGCCGCCTCTTCGGTCTAGCTCTGCTAATTGCAACGATGTACGGAGCTCATAAAGGCTATCTCCTCCCATCATGACCCCTATGAAAGGGCAATCCGGCTTTAAAATGTTGTTCACTTGCGCCAACACCGAAGGCAAATCATTGATCCAGTGCAGACTCAGACTGCTCAAGACAGCGTCGAAAGAGTTGGCCTCGTATGGCAGCAGTTCGGATGTCGATAGAACTTGTCGTACAATATCAATTTCTTTGTTGAAGGGCAAATCGGCGTCGCGATACAAGAGTGCTTCCGAGGAGTCTGCCGCTGTGATTGTTCCAATTCGCTTTGACCGTGGGCCTTTATCCGGGGCGTCTTCGGAGGGCAAGGTGAGTGCGCGGGATAGGTTGCATGCGTTGGCGCCGAGATCGAGGACTTTAGGGAAGTGGCGGTTTATGTCCTGTGCCTGTGTTAGCTGTTGTTCTTTGTTGATAACCAATTGTCGTACCAGGACTCGCTCACACAACCTCGAGGCTACTTCGTCTCTTAGATAGTCCACGCTTCTGCTTGTTTCTCTGTCTGCTGCTGCCCGCTCTTTCTGCAGCCATTTCTGCTGGCCGCTAAATATCTCCATCATGGGGGCGCCGGGAGCTTGTACGGCATATCGCCGCGTCGCCTGGAGGGGTAGACACCGCCGCCTTAGTGGTGGAATGAAAGCGCGTACAGAAAAGGTCGCCATGGTTCCAGCAGGGTCAGGAATTGACGGCGCAACGGGGTTGGATATTGCAGGAGTGGAAGAGGGACGCGCAAGAGTGAGAAGACGGAGAAAGCAATACGTCAAGACCCTGGAGCTGCTGCACCAATCGGCGTTTGGCTCCACCGCGATCGACCCGCCATGTCCAGAAGTTCACCACCACGACTCCCACATCGTGACACCCACAGGTTGCCGGCTAGACAAGAGGAGAAGCAGTGACCGTGTTCTGACTGCCGATCCGAACTGGTTGCTTCGCCATGGCACAAGCCTTTCCCTACACGTACTACGCCTGCGACTGCTTCGACAGCAACGCGACGACTTCTACCAAACGCACCTCGCATGTCCTCGCCGCCTTTGACGACGACGAAGAAACTTTGGATCCCAAGAACCCTCGCTCCAACTACGCTCTGTATCCACTCGAGCACCTTCTTTACTGTGAAGATTGCCTGCAAATACGGTGTCCACGGTGCGTGATAGAAGAGACGCTGAATTGGTACTGCCCCAACTGCCTGTTCGAAGTACCAAGTTCCGTGGTTAAGAGCGATGGCAATCGATGCACCCGTAACTGCTTCAATTGCCCTGTGTGCGTTTCGCCTCTCATAGTCAACCTCCTCGACAATCCCGATGCCGACCAAGGAGTGCCCGATCGACACATACTGGCCTGTCCGTACTGCCATTGGAGTACTATAGAGACGGGTATAGAGTTTGAGAAGCACACGGGCGTATATTCGCAGATTGCGCGGATAGCAAATGGAGGAAAACCAATACCAACGTCCAAAGAGCGAGACAAGGAGCGCGAGAGGCGCAAGGAGCTGGAGGCTCGGCAGCGAGATTCCAGAAACCCGTTATCCCCTTCCAGCGACTCGACAGTCATGGATGTAGAAAACCACCAACCACCGACCCGCGACGATCTCTTCTCGAACCTCGGTGCTTTTTACAAAGCACAGCTCGAATCCCAGACGCCGGCGAACCCTCTGGAAATGAATTTCTCCTCGCCCTCAGCTTACTCCCGAATCATGAATCTATACTCGACGAATACAGCGAAAAAGCAGAAACGTAACAAGCCAACGCCTATGCGAGAGGCTGCGTCAGAACTAGAGGGCCTCGTCACCCATGACCCTGCAGCAGATAGCGCAGCGATCGAGCGCATCAAGCGGGACGGGTGGGGTAGTACTTTGTCGCCTGCCCAGAAGCTCGCACAACTCGACCCTTACGTGCAATTCAGTAACGAGCTCCGACCAGTCCCAACTCTTCTTTGCACAAAGAGATCGAAACGATGCCGGTCATGTCGGCACATCCTATCCAAACCCGAGTCCAAGATAACATCAACTCGGTACAAAATCAAGCTGCTGGCACTGAACCACATTCCCCGACTCAGCATTCGTGCACTACCACCGACCAACCCAGTCGTACCACTTCCTCCAGGCTCTATGCCCACCCCGCAACCTCCTTTCAATTACAACAATCTCCGATCAGGGATCGCGACACACTTCCTTTTACACGTCAGCAACCCGCTCTTCGACCCTATTCAGGTCACATTAGCCACTTCAAGCACCACTCCTGGCAAAGTGCAGTCCCGCGTGACAATATTATGCCCTCAGTTCGAAGTTGGCGCCAATACCGACGTCTGGGACGACGCACTCGCCTCATCTCCCGCACCCATGCCCCGCCGCTCAACCATCAACGCAGAAACAGGGCAGATCGAAGCAGGAAAAATTTGGGACAAGGGGAGGAACTGGACAAGTGTGGCTATCGAAGTCATTCCGGGCTTCCTTAGTGAGCTTGGGGGCGAGGACGAGTTGGACGAAGACGAGGATCTGCTTGAGATACCAATATTCGTGCGTCTGGAATTTGAAGCAGATGTAAACGCCGAAGAGAGGGGTTTGGGCGATTCAAGGGGGAGCAAAGGAGAGAGGGAAAAGAGAGAGGAGGCATTCTGGACAGTCGTTGGTGCAGGACGGATAGCAAGTGCCTAAGTTGTGGCAATGATGATGTGCGTGTGTGATACCCCTGTTTTTTTTTACTTGAGTCGGGCTCAGATACATTGCTGCTCGCTTGTCGTATCGTGGTAGCCTCTATGAATGGACTTGTTGCTCAAAAAGACGGCTACCCAAAGTGTGTCTCGTTAGGAAAGATCTCTCCGTCTTTCTTCTTCTTTCTTGTGAACATTCCGTCCAGTGTTCCTTGGCTTGCCTCTCTCTTATGTCCTGCTTTCTGATCGCTCCGCATCGCCATCTTCTTCGCTTGTTTAGGGCTGGGCGGCTCGTCCACATGCATGTTCTCTTCATGTCCATCTGCATCTTCATGATCTTCTTCCTTTATCATCGCACCTGGTGGTCCTTTGCTTCCTTCAGTAGGTCCCTCTGCTTCATTGTCAAAGAGCTTGCGCCATGTGCCATCGAGAACTTGGGGCGAATTCCCATAGAGGTTGACATGATACGCGTTCTTCATGCCCTGGATACAAATATCCCTTCTCTTTCCAAAGTCAAACATAGGCTTTGGGTAGACTCTCATCGCGCCATCACCGGCCTCTTCAGACCCACCCCCTTTTACCAAACACCCCCACTTCTTCTGGTCTGCAATTGGCGCTTTCCATGGCTCGTATATATACTTCTTATCGAAGTTTGCCAGTTCTGGAACGTACTTCCTCACAAAATCTCCATCTTTGTCCTAAAATGTACGTGTATGAAGTCAGTGCATGCCTCACATGCAGCTCGTGCAGGAACATCTCTTACCCATTTCTGCGGGAAGGCGATGGGTGAGTAACATCGGTAGAACTGTGCGAAAAACGCCGTGCACGACAGCCATTGCCAGTTTCCGATATTACATGCTGCTTCGTGATCAATGAGCCACTCTTCGAATACCTCTGCTCCACGCTCCCAATCAATATAACATCCACCTCTCGTCAGAAAGCAAGCAACGGCGTGGCGGCCAAGGTGGTGGATCCAACCTTCCTGAGCAAGTTGACGCATCAGAGCGTCGATCCAGGGGAATCCTGTTTGACCGTGTTTCCAGCGATGTAAATGAGTTTCTGCCTCGGCGTTGTCTACTAAATACTTGCCGGTGATGAGATTGGATTTGGTATCGATCTTAGAGGGTAGATGCCAGGGGATGAAACGACATTGCGGGTTGTTGTAGGTTTGGCCGAAGGAATAGCCTAGGGCTGCTTGCGCGCCGAAGTACATATCACGGAACAGTAGCTGGCCTGTTAGGCTGGTGGGTGGTTGTGAGGCTTTTCCTTTGTACTTGTCAACGACGTCTTGAGAACGCCAGTAGAAGAGTCGGCAGCTTAGAGACCCGAAATGCCTGCAAAATTGGTGTACAAAGTCAGTGCTTGTATCGTATGTCATTCATACAAAGACAATGCTTACATATGTGGCGAAAGGAGAGTGGTTGACTGGGGTTCGAAAGCGGTGGGTGCGGTTTTGGGCTTCTCAAAAGTCGCTGTATAGTCGGTGTTTGCTATGATCTTATTCAGAGCCTGTAGTGCTTCTGTTTCACCGCCGCGGTGTGGTGTGGTTGCAGGCTTTAGGCCCAGCTCTTCCATTGTCGGTACTGCAAAGTCTCCATTCGGTCCTGCTAGAGCACAGTACGAAGCCTCGTCCCCGTTTCTCTGAATTGCGTTGATATCCGGCTCGCTTTCTGGCTTCTCTTGGTCAAATTTCAGATCAGTATTTCCTGGGTCGGGCAGTGATTTTGGCGCAGGTATGGGTCTTGGAATTAGTCCAATTCTCTTTCCTGCAGCTTGTACCTGGGCTATACTCATTGTCGGTTTTCCGTGGTTATGCTTGACCAACTCATCAGGATCGTATAACGTTCTCCCAGTCTTCACGATAACCTGGACACCGGCCTTTTTCGCAAGCTCTGTCACCTTCTCGTCTCGCTCTCTTGCATACGCATCGGTGTCCTTTTCAAACACCAGGTGCGTAATCTTCCACGCCTTGAACAACTTAGGTAACAGTGTTTGCGGTGCCTCTCGAATGAGGAAGAGCTTCGACTTTGGATTGAGTTTTGTTATCGACTTTGAGAGATCGGTTTGGCAGTCGAGCAGATATTGCCAACGATTAGAGCCAACTCGGGCGCGATAGACATAGTGCGGATCCCAAGTCCAGATGGGATAGAGACATTCTGGCTTGAGATCCAATGCTGCTTTGAGAGCTGGAGAGTCATGAAGGCGTAGATCGGTCCGAAACCAGTAGATGACTCGTGGTTTGGTCATCTTGACACGTCGTTGTGAAGCGGCTGTAGCTGACAAGATGAAGCTTCAAAAACTGCCAATGGGGAATTGTTCGGGCGTTTACATGCGATGGGTCCACCAAACTGCAACAAAGATCATAATGCTCTCGACTAATGGGCGGGAAACCGCATGGCTGGAATGAATGCTGTCATCGATCGGAGCTAAGATACTCGCTAATCTCCAATGGTTCATCCCAGATCCTAGAAAGCCAATCGGTCTCGCTGTTCTCTCTGACACAGTGAGGGTTTGCACTTCAACTCGTGATTAACTTTCATGGCTTCAACCCTTTTCGTTTCAGTCAGCGCAAGGTTACGATTACCCCCAGCCTGCGGCTTCTGTACTCTAGTATACTACGTTCAGATCTACGACTTCTCGTGGATGCATCCGTGGTGCACTCGGGATTCCATTCTTCTCAATTTGCGAGGTACGCGGCTTCCAAGAGTCCTATGCTAATGTACGCGAGCGAGGAGTGGAACACAAAGAGCCAGCGCTTCTCGTTGGATGTCGAACCTTGAAGGGGACATGCGCAGCGCGAGAACCCCAAAGCTCGAAACAATTCCAGTGCGGAAGATACACTGACACCTAAGATGATAGAACACGCTTCAACGGTCACGCAGAGTCCTTCCCAAGCACATGAGTTGTTGTCTTGTTGGGCAGCATCAAGGCATCCCTAGCCGAGATGAAGGCGCGGGATGGATGCGGGGACAATTGGTGGCGCGATATTGGCAAATGAAAGTTGTGGCTTCCCACGTAGCACCGACGACGTCGTTGGGAGGCTGGGGCTGCACACTGCATGCAGAGGACAGCACCGGCTACGATGAAAAGCAAGCAGACGTAAAGCAGGGCGGCGGGTTGTTCGTGCACAATGATGAAAGAACGGCTCACTAGCGGGTGCATGCGTCATGGTCTCGGGAGCTTCGAGGCTTGGTCCAAGCTCCCTTAAGCTCGTGGACCCATGGTTGTTTGTGCCAGACAATCTCCCAACAGATATTGTAGGCGCCTTTCCCGAATAAGGGACCTTGACAACTCAGAGTGTCGAGTGCGCGTGGGAGTGTTTGCACCAGGTGCCTTTGAGGAGTACTTAGATTTGCCGTGCTGCAGTTTACCGCTGTTCGTGTTCGGCACAAGTTGCACTGCAGATCAGCAGCGCCTCCTCGATATATCTGCTGGCTGCGGGGAAACTACCACAACTGTCTTGAAGCTCCGCGCTCTACTCTCCTCTAGACGCAGTTCCCCAGGCCTGACCCTTCGCCCGCTTGAGTCTTGCCCTCCACCTTTCTCTGTTCTTCAGCATCTATCAAGATGGCACAGCCACTCGAGGATGCGTACATTACGGTTCGCTACATGAATGTGGTCCAACGCACGCGAGCTAACATGTCTTGCAGCTTCTTATGAGCGATTCCTACCTACCGGGCGCAGTCGTTCTTGCAAACTCTCTGCGCGATGCCGGAACCACCAAGAAGCTTGCTGTGCTCGTCACTATGGAGACGCTATCGGCTGATACCATCTCGGAGCTCAAGGCGCTTTACGATTACCTGATTCCTGTCGAGCGCATACGAAACTCCAATCCCGCGAACCTCTATGTCATGGGTCGGCCCGATCTGGCTTTTGCCTTCACCAAGATTGCTCTCTGGAGACAGACGCAGTTCCGCAAGCTCGTGTACCTCGACGCAGATGTGGTAGCTCTGAGGGCCTTGGACGAGCTGTTCGACATTGAGGCTTCGTTTGCTGCAGCGCCAGATATCGGCTGGCCAGATGCTTTCAACAGCGGTGTCATGGTTATCAAACCAGACATGGGCGAATACTGGGCTCTCCAGACCATGGCAGCGACTGGTGACAGTTTCGATGGCGCAGATCAAGGCTTACTGAACCAGTATTTCGAACACCGTCCCTGGCAACGATTGAAGTTTACTTACAACTGCACGCCAAACGCCGAATACCAATGGGAGCCAGCATACCGCTACTACAAGCGCGACATTGCCGCTGTCCACTTTATCGGCAAGAACAAGCCTTGGTCAGGCCACCATGCGGGTGGAAACGGCGTCTATGGAGAACTGGTAGCGCGATGGTGGGCGGTGCATCAGAGACATCTGCACAAGGCAAAGGGGGGCCAACGAGCTGGTGAGGCAAAGAGCACTCATGGTGACTCCGGGCTTTCTTCCTCGTCTATTCCTGTTCCTATCGAGGCCTCTGCCGTTACAACCGAGCCACCTATGACCGAACCTGGAGATGAGATTCAGAATATTGACCAAGGTGTAATAGAGCCAACCCCTACGGTCGAACAACGCAAGTTCTCTGCGCCTGAGATGCAGTGGGATGCAACCAAGTACGTTTTATTAGCTACCAAATCTCTACGCATCATACTAACAGATACAGGTTCGAGCCACCAGCGCAGTCGAGACCCGAAGCTGCCAACTTCCCTACCCAAACGTACACTTTCAGTGACAGCCGGTCGCTCTTCAAGGCTCCAAGCGCCTACCCGGAAGCGCCGCGGGACATGTGGTACCAGGTCCCAGAAACCAGGCCCAAACCTGCCGAGAGGCCTAAGCCTATCTTTCCATGGGAGCAAGAGGTGGACAGGCCAAAGCCGACGCGTGTGTTTGCTGAAGACCTGTCACCAGAACCGACACCTACAGTAATGTCCCCGACACACGCGTTTTCAACCGTACATTACGATGAGAGTGATAAAACAGCTCCAACCGGAGTGGATAGAGTTAGAAGCCCTGCAAACGCTTCTGCCTCGAATTTTGCTGACCAAGGTTGGCAGTCCTACCAGCATAGTGGCGTAAATGCCTGGGATAATGTTCCAGGTATCGATAGCTACGTTCGTGCCATATCGGACATGAGTGGAATACGGGGCAAGAACCAGTCCCTACGCCAGACCACAGGCACGGATGATATCAGTTCGCCCATATTGGAACGTAGGAACCGTCGCGAGAGCCTTATTCTCACTGATTTCCCGTCTGCAGTAGAGCGACCGAGCCTTCCTGTGACACCTGCACCGGTCCGTCGTCCGATGTTCTGGGGCGAAGAGAGAAACCAAGCAGGTGAACTACCTTCTGCTACAGGAGTGCCGGATCAGACCGAATGGGTACGTTTGCGATGCGCATTTTCCTCTGTCAAACCCTCAAACTTCTAGCATCGTCGTGTGTCAATCGATATGGCGACCACAATTGTGTCGAACCCTTTTTCCTCTCCAATTTTCCAGATGTAGCCCGACGGCTGAGGCACCATTGACACCGAAAACCGATGTTCTGACCGAAGAGACCTCGAGAGTCGTGGGCGCTGTGTTTCCGTCTTCAATCCTTCCACCTCCACGAACTGGAGCCAGACCTAGTAGTGTGCTGCTAGTGTTTCTGACCAGTCTGAACTTCCTCGCCTCTTGACCAGAATTCCTCTCTGATATGATTTCTCTCCCTCTCATTAGCCCATCGCTTGAGCGATCCCCTGATAAGACTCGAGCTGACTTTAAACTTTGAAGAACCCCGAGGAGAAGCTTGACCAGCTACGGCGTTCATCTCTGATCGAGTTTGAGCATCTGAAGAAAGACGAGCACCCTAACCCCCCGATGCGTGCGCTACCCGAGCATTCAGTCGTTGAGAAGAAAGAAGCAGGCACTTCATTTGGGCTTGATGGAGCAAACGACCAGGCTGTTCCAGGATCTTTCCCGCACGTCGCAGAAAAGGACTTTGCTAGCAGTGATCCTGCACCGGATGTACGACCAGGCTTCGGCGACCGTTCATTTGCTCATGGTGATGAAAACTCGGCACCGGACCACTACTCCAAGCAAGACTTTTCTTCTGGATCTTCAAGCACCTTCGGACAGAACTTCTCGAGTTCGACGTCGCAGGCAACGGCCCATGAACAAAGTGCTAGTCATGATTCGTTGTCATCTGGTCAGCAAGTTCAGTCTGGAGGCATGACCTTTACTGTACCCACCTTCGATGATGGTACTTCAGCCGACGTCCAAGCTGCGGGAGACGAACTCAGTCCGACACAGAGTAGGACCTAGAACAAGACGATGAACGAATGATGGATGCCGATGTTTCCGGTACTATCGTGTCGGACGTCGCACCTCGTGTAATTTCATGTCGTTAACGATGGAGGATACATATTGCAGTTTCATGTTTTTTTACTCTGGTCTAGGCCATTTCACGTTTCGTATCTCCCGTTAGCGAGGTCTTCCAGCATTTGCACGGGCATTGCATAGCGGTCTGTTGTAGCTCATTGTGTGTTGTTATTTGCGAGGTCGGCTTCAAATTGTATGGCATGCAGGGTGTTGGAATGACAATAAAGACTGGAGACAACCACACGCGCCAGAATATGCAGGGAACATTTCGTGCATGTTCTCCTAGGCACGCTTGGGCCAGCTGCTCCACTCGAAAGCTTGACAAGCTTGAGTCGACTGATGGCGCTGTGCCCTTCCAAAGATGCCCCGCTTGCCCCTCCCCACCCAATTTGCCCTTGAGCAACGAGCACCTGCCCGATTCATCTCAGCCTGTAGACCGCGAATAAGCGCCACAGCCACCCATAGAAGCCTCTTCTGTCATCTGCGAAGCTTCTCCTCGTCTCCGTCACCTAGACTCGTCGCAACACCTATCCGCTGCGACCGTTACACGCCAGAACGACTACCCAACGCCGCCTGGCCATATCTGTATCACCCACCCAACAAGATGGCGCACCTCGACCCGTACTTCAAGCAGGTAGACGACTTGCAGAGCAACTTCATCGAGAGGCTGAGGGAGGCGGTTGCTATCCCCAGTATCAGCTCCGAGGACCAGAGGAGACCTGATGTCGTCAAGGTACGAATAAACTACAAAGCACGTATGCATTGTCCAGTGTCCCAGCTGACCCAACACACAGATGGGCCACTGGTTAGCGGACCAGATCAAGGCGCTTGGTGGTACCGTTGAGCTCCGCGAGCTCGGAAAGCAGCCTGGTCGCGAGCACCTTGACCTCCCACCGTGCCTTCTCGGACGCTACGGAGACGACCCGAAGAAGCTCAACGTTCTCGTTTATGGTCACTACGACGTACAGCCCGCGAACAAATCCGACGGATGGGCGACCGACCCCTTCACCCTCACCATCGACGACAAGGACCGCATGTACGGACGCGGTAGCACCGATGACAAGGGCCCAGTTCTTGGCTGGTTGAATGCGATTGAGGCACATCAGAAGGCAGGCGTAGAACTCCCAGTCAACCTGATCATGTGCTTCGAGGGCATGGAAGAGAACGGATCAGAGGGTCTGGACGACACTATCCGCGCCGAGGCCAAGAAGTTCTTCAAGGACGTAGATGTTGTTTGCATCTCAGACAACTACTGGCTAGGAACCGAGAAGCCATGCTTGACATACGGTGTTCGCGGTTGCAACTACTACCAAGTAGAGGTCTCTGGCCCTGGTCAGGATCTGCACTCTGGTGTCTACGGTGGAATGACACACGAGCCCATGACCGACTTGGTTCGCATCATGAACTCGTTCGTCGACCCCGACGGCAAGATCCTCATCAAGGGCGTCGATGACCTTGTCGCCCCGCTTACCGAGCAAGAAGCTGCACTTTACCCACCCATCGCCTTCACCATGGACGGTCTGCGGGAATCATTGGGTGGTGAAGTCACGATCCACGACAACAAGGAGGATGCGCTCAAATCCAAGATGCGATACCCATCGCTGTCGCTCCACGGCATTGAGGGTGCTTTCTACTCCGAGGGCGCGAAGACTGTCATCCCTGCCAAGGTCATTGGAAAGTTCTCCATTCGCACAGTACCAAACATGGAGATCGACCCGGTCACCAAGTTGGTTGAGAAGCATGTCAACGACGAGTTTGCCAAGCTCAAGTCCAAGAACAAAATGAAGTTCAGCGTGGTGCACTGCGGAAAGTGGTGGGTGGAGGACCCCAACCACCCCAACTACACTGCTGCTGCCAAGGCCGTCGAGCGTGTATTTGGTGTAAAGCCAGACATGACCCGAGAGGGTGGTAGCATCCCTGTTACCTTGACCTTCCAGGAGGAGCTAGGCAAGAATGTCCTATTGCTGCCAATGGGTAGCTCGACTGACGCCGCTCACTCGATAAACGAGAAGCTGGACAAGAGGAACTACATTGAGGGCACGAAGCTACTAGGAGCCTACCTGCACTATGTTGCAGGAGAGATGAAGCGCGAGTAGATGTCGCTCACTTGAATAACACTGCCGGTCTAGTTCTTGTAGGTTCGTAAATCGTTAGTTTCCGAAAGAAGCGTATACCCATCCAGCAGCGTGCTCTCTTCTTGTGACTCTGGTCCGATCAAGTGACCGATGCATACTTTATTCTGCCATACACCTTCTCCTAAAACGGCAAACTGCATACTTCGCCTATGCTTGTAGTGTCCGCATCTTGATTATGCATGTGCTCTGAGGTTGGGTGATGGGATCCCGCCCCAGCTTTGACCACCCGGCGCGGAACAACTAAAAAAGTTCGGCATCGCTCCACCCAGGACGGCCAGCACCGTGCCAACGCGTGCACCTCAAGCAGCCCGCCAAACCCAACCCCAATTCCACAATGTCAACATGTAAATCCCTCCTTCGGGCATGTCCATCGCAACGGACTACTCCATCGCTCCTTCCCCTCACGCAATGTCGTTTCGAATCCACAACCCGGCGGCACAGAAAACTGCTCGCACTCCCCGAAGCACCATCCTACACACCCGACCGCTCGGCTCCCACATTGGTCTTCAATCCCCCGTCTTCGGCGCCAAACGTCTATCACACACCGCTCAAGTTTCTGCCCAAGGAAGATAAGAGAAGACAGTTATACGCTGCCGCTCAACAATACGCAACAAAACTGGCGCACACACGGCAATCCTCCCACATCGCAGCGCCCGGCACACCACTCAACACAGACAGTTTCCTTCCACCGCGCCCTTCTGCCTCCCTGCCTGCGCCTGTTCGACAGCCATACGAGAAGACCTACCATCTCAACGAGAATGATATTGCTGAGATTAGGAGGCTGAGGAGTCAGGACCCGGATACATGGACGCGGGTGAAGCTGGCGGAGAAATTCGGTTGCAGTCAGTTCTTTGTGGGTATGGTTGCTAAAAACGAGGGCAAGGCGGAGAGGGTAAACAGGGAGCATGAGGCGGCAAGGAGGAAGTGGGGAACCAGGAGACGAGAGGCTAGGGAGGACAGGGGCAGGAGGAAGGTGCTTTGGGGGAGAGACGCTTAGGCAATTATGCATGCAGTTATTCGTTGTTGATTCTGTATAGGCATCTACACCAGACATGGATCACAACCGCGGACTTTCATGCCTTCTGGGGCAGGGTGACCTCAAATCTGGGTCATAAGGCACGAACACACTATGGATATGGCATACGATATGTGTAAACAGTATAAAGGGACAATTATATTTTGATGCATCACGACTTTCGCCAGCCTTCTGATCAGCAACCATATGTTGATGATCGCCATTCCTAGACGTATGTCAATGGGTATCATGTCAAGACTCCGTAAACGCCAGACTCCTCCATATTAAAAATACCCCCATATTCACCCTCGACCTCCTCTCTCCACCTCGATTGCCTTCCCAACCCTGAAAGCAAAACCCTCGCCATCTCTTGCGCCTGCGCCTACCTTCCAGCACTCAAACCGCCCCCGACTAACTACCTCCCAACGCTGCAGTCTCTCTTTTTCAGCCTCTTCAACACTGATTGCTGGAGCAAACTTGGGTACGTCTACACGGCGGATTGCTAATCGCGTGACCGACGTACCTTGAGGCCATGACGTAGGTAAAGCAGGCCTGTATGATGATTGTGAGGTAGAATGCGATGTAAGTACCGCGCCACAGGAGAGTAGTTTGATTAGCTTGGTGAGGCGGATTATAAGTTGTGTGGATGCCACTGCCAAAGTATTTGACGACATGGAGACAGAAGAAGTGTTTTTGTTTGGTATCGACCAGATAAAAGCGTCGATGTCTTCCAAGATAATGGACTGGATACGGTGGTGCATACTCTTGTGTGGAGTCGTCTGGTTCAACAGGTAGTCTGGTAGGGAATCAAGAGTGGCCAGCAGAGAAGGCCAGGACTTAGGGTAAAAGATATGGAGGTGTTGGAGTGCGGTCTTGACCATGATTTTGACATCGACTTTTAGGGGTTCATTGATCTCCAGGTCTGTGGAAAGGAGTTGCGAATTTACGAGTGACAGCATTGTTTCTGCTAATCGAAGGATGCTGAAGTGATGTAGTGGGTCGAAAAGAACGACGGCTACCCCTTGGCCGCCTACTGAGACGGCGCGGAAAGTTGGGGGGAGTATGGCGTGGGCAATCATGAAATAGAGAAGTGATGTTTTCCCGGCTCCAGAGGGGTGTTGTGTTGGTGGTGAGGAAATGATTTCAAGGATCGGGGAATCTGAGCCAGAAATGAGACGGTCAATCTCCGGGACATTGAAATGTGATGTTTGGGTGGTGTTCGTGCCAATGGTACTATTCAAAGTCAGCATCGATTCGTACTTCATCCCACCAATGAGAATGAAAGATAAAAATCTGGTCTAGTTTTGTAAACAACAACACATACACGTTATCCTCGCTTATAACAAACTCTCGAAGAGATCTGAAGACCTGTTCCGACGTTAGTATACATTATATTCTAGGGCCGTCGTGTTAATGCGAAATACCGAGCTCAAATCCTCAACATCCACCTCCATCAGCAGTTTCTCCCCAAGCCTCTTCGCTCCATCACTACTCATCTTCCTCTTTCCGTTCAGACAACCACCCCGCTCTTTTGTCTTCTAGTCGACCGCAGTCAGACCGCTTGATATACCTTTCTTCGCGCAATGGCACCACCGATTTCAACGATCCCCGTCTCCGAGTTGGAAGCGTCAATCAACACTTTGCCGTCCGGCAAGCCACGGAATCCAAAAGTCAAATTGGGCGATTGTGTGCTGAAGGAATTGGTACAGTACAAATGTCTTGTAGAGCAGCCGAAGGAGAAGGCGGTTGCATCTGGCGTACTATGTGAGCCGTTAGTTCACTTGCTGAGACGGTAAGTGCTGAGTGAGGTGGAATGCCCGAGGTCTTGGCGTCGTGATTAAGCTCGAAAAGCCAGTCTGATGGAGTTGGATGTATGGCTAATGACATTCCAGCTGTCCAGGAGGATTAAATATTGAGACCACCGCGTGGGAAGGGTGGAAGGCGAAGCAGGAAGGTGAAGGGGTTGAGGGGTGAAATGAGGTCGCCAGGGTGGAAATGGCATGGTGCAACGTCACGCATGCAGTGCCTGTTTACACAACAAGTGCATGTCTTCATGATCACAATTTCAGCTCTAGAGTCTTACTAACAATTTGACCAGGAAGAGATGCAGTCAAGATATGCAATCGATTGATGACGAAAAGATGTTATGCTCGCCTCGGCCACACTATGTGTCACCGCTGACTGCTCTGGCATAGTAAAGTGAGCAGACTATAGTACAACTTCTAACAAAGAAATAAAATATCAACGCCGCTTAAATGCCTGAAGCGTGCCTAAGCCCCCTAGGGCCGAAATGCAGATACCCAAACGCCTCGCTATCAGAATGCAGTAGTAGAACGACTTTTTCAAAATCATGTTGCCGCCGTGTTTCAGGTGTTACGAACTATGAAGCGCCGGTTGCGGACTTTCTCCAGTATTTCTGGTCGTAGTTGACATGTACGCCTTCCTCAAGGTTGACGTTCCGGTCGGTCGTCAGCTGCCGTATTGGAGCGTCTTGGGGCATATCCCAGTCATCGTCGTACTCGTCCGTCTGGGCTTGCCGCCGCTCTTCCTCCTTCTCTCGCTGGTTCTCTTCGTCGAGCAGGTCTTTCATAGCGGCTTGCCACAACTGGTCGCTCTCCTTCATGCGCCTGCTGCGCTTGCGCTTGCCAACGTTCTGTTTCTGGACGCCCGCCTTCTGTGCCGCCATGAGTTTTCGAAGACTCTGTTCGGCAAGGATGCCCTCCTCAGTCGCCTTCTCCCGGATCTTGCGCGGATCATTTTCGCGTTTTGTAAAGACCGGCGTTGCTGTGTACGTGTGTTTTGATGGGAAACCGGGGAAATGCTTTGGTATATAACGGCGCGTTTCTTTGTCCGCCTTGCCGGAAAGACCAGGACCCAGCAAGGACTCGGTATCGGGCGGCGGAGCCTCTGGAGGCGCAGGAGGTTCAAAGTATGGTTGCAGTACCGATGGTGGAACTTCACCTGTGTCAATATGTTGTTCGAGGGAAGCCGAGCCGCGTAGGCCGGCAGATGTGAGGGCGTAGATCCAGTCGTGGGCTACGGTTTCGGTGCGCCGCGAGCTGATCATTGACGTCCGTACTTGTGCTAGAAAGTTGGTCATGTCTGTGACGAGTCAGTCCTGAAAAGTGCAGCGGGCTCTCATGGCCAGTTTCTGTCGCAAGGTGAAGCCATACAGGAATCGACCAGTGCCCGGAACTCCTCCAACGCGTCCGGGCGTGCGCTCTCGAAGCCGACGCCTTTGCATTGTATCGCTATTGCGCGGCGCAATTGCTGATCGAAAAAGTCTTTGCTCTCGCCAAAGGGATCGAGCTCTGCGCTGATGGGTTCGGCGATGTGCTGGATGGGCTGCGTGTGGTGCAGCGCCCGAACGACTTGCCGCTTCTTGGGATGTGGCTCTCCGTATGTCGGCGCGTTTCCCGCATCATGTGCTCTCTTCATGCCTGCGATGGCGCCCTCGCTGCTGGCGCTGGGAGAAAGTATGATGCCTGGCATATGCTGCTCGTTGTCGCGATTCCGGCTATGGGTGAAGGCGTGGCTGGACAATGTGCACGCGATGGTGGTTCCAAGGACGAGTTTATCGGTAGGTAAGAGCGCGGGCGGGAGTGCGAGGGCGCATCGGTTGCAGAGTACTGCCCTGACAATGGGAGCAGACGTGAAGGCGCGTGCGGTCTCGTATTCGATGGTGTTGTCTCCTTTCACCTGACTGCCTGCCGTTGTCTTTCAGTCGGGAGCTTCCAAGGCGCGGGACGCTAAGGCTGCCTTACGTCAGCAGCAGCCGCCGTTACTTCTCCCCGTCGAACCACCACAACTTCAGATAGCCGCAGACGACGACTACCAGCTCCCGCAACCCGCATCCGCGCCCCAAAACTCTCCGCTCTCCCGAAACCGACTTTTACAATGGCCGTCAAACCCATCACCGGCGTATGTGCTGCCATTGAGTGCTTTGGCCGGTAGTGGGCTGGATGCTAATGACTGGATTGCAGATGCTCCGACGACAGGTCGTGCTCGACCTCTCCGTCGCCATGGGTGCGTAGAAACCTGGCAGTGCATGTGCCGTATTTTTGGGGCTTGGAGAGCTCTGTAGACGTGCGCGCATCATCTTTGGAGCTTGGCTAACGGCAATCGCAGGTCTCGGCGTCACTGCCGGCTATGGCTGGTGGTACGGTACGTAAATCATCCACTGGCGATGCGACTGCGCTTCCCACTGCCAAAATTGCTTCCGTTCCCGTTCTTACTTTCCAAGGCTACCACGTCCCCGCCGTCCGTCACCGTGACGCTTTCTACCAGAAGCTAGAAGATGAGCGCGCGTCGGCTCTCGGCCAGAAATAAGCCAACACTCCTCGCGACCCGACATCTCCTTTGTATCGACAGGTCTTGAAAGCATAGAGTGGACGTTAGCTGGGGATCAAGTGTATCATAAATGGAGTGGATCTCTCGACAGCAAGCCAAATCAGACTACGTCAAACGACCCCGCGTATGCGTCTTCGCATGTCATGTGCTCTGTGATTGTACCGTGTCCCGCACCATTGTCTAGTGCTGCCGCAAAGAGAGCTGCTTATTCACGTTGAAAATCCGGCTGCACGTGCTCACATTTTCCCACGGGGCACTGCCACGCTGCGCACTCGACACATGGAAACCGTAGGCTTGAGACGCCCTAGTCCACATGCCTTCATAAGCCATAACGTCCGACGGTCTGCAGGACACCATGCCATGATCTGTGTTCTAGCTCCAATGTATCAAGCAGTTAAACCCTAGAACACCAGCTGTCCTGGTCATCACGAAATATATGCCTAGCATCCAGCTTGCTCATTTGGTATCACTTGAGGCGAATGAAAAAAAGGAATGTACACAATCCATCAGTTAGGGTGTTAGAGGCTGCAAGGGATATCTGACGAACCTGCAGAAAGCTAACACCAGGGCTTTACTGCCGTTGCATGATCACATAAAGTTTGATATGCTAATAACTAGGTTAATGCATCTCGTCTGCTTCGTCAGCCTGCTTATCCCACGTGAAGCTCTCGTGTTGTGGAAGGTCAGGCGGTCTTCTTCAATGTTCATATTAAGTTTTGAAAACAGCTGTTCGGTCGCAACGGAGCATCAACAATTCAAGAATCCTCTTCAGTATAGAAGAGACAAACGCAATTAATACAGGATTGTTTTACCTAGGAAGGGGTACAGTACATCTTTTCCACTTACAGTTCTCATAGTTGAGCAGCAGTATTCTATAGCTGCATCTACCACTATCAGCTCACGGTAATGGCCGCGCACGATTGATAGGACAAGGGAAAAAAATAAAGTTAGATGTTCAATCGCGATCGATAATCGATGATCAGGGCCAGCGCACGGACTAGTCGTAGAAACTGCTCCTGCCTCGAAATCTCGCGTTATGAACCTCAACTCAGACCGCGATGAATCTACCTTGATTGTTGTACAATTTATTCCCACAGTAGTCGAAAATGTACAGAACACTCAGAAGAGACACACAAGGAGATATGACAACGCTCAAGTTTCAAGGCGATCCAGAAGATTCTGATGCTTCGATGGTGGTGGTTACAAGTCGTCTCACCAAGCTATCACGAAACTGTTGGTAGACTGTCATGACGCGTCAGGCCAATGACATAGTGATATGGGTCACGAGGCGCGACGCGACACGTTGTATGCTACTTGTTTCTTGGTCATTAAAGCAAAAAAGTCCGATGTTCAATTGCAAAGGCCATGCAAGACGAAGCAGCGGTGGGGGGAAGCAGAAACGTGTCAAACGCTGGGTGTTATTGGCCGAGAACCAGGCTTCACTCACAGGTTCCCTGGCGATCATGCCCAATCCATGGCGCTGGCTGCAGGGAAGCGTCGCCGCCAAGGATCGACGCGAACCCAGAGACTCAAGGCGCAGCGGCGTGGCAAGCGGGAGTCGTATTAGGGAAGATGGCATGTTTTGTGGTACGGGGCTGAAGGAGCTGCTCTCGATGGGGGAGAGGTGAAGAAAAAGCAGCGTCAGGGATGAGAGGCGGATTCGAGAGGCAAGGTGACTGCTTTGACAGCGGCGTGTTGGTTCGGAACGGGGTGGAGGACCCATAGCATAGCGTCCGGCGCCTTAGCGCGAGATGTGGATGACTAGTCCCTCACCATCCATTAGGGCAACGGGTGGCCGATCACCAGCGACCTGGCTTGAAGTTGAGTAGAGGACTGGGGGCGTCAGGTGGGCGTCCCCTTTGATGATTTGTAGTAGTAACGGCATACGGGCACTTGGCTACTCTTCTAGATCTGTGTGTATGGCAGATGACGGGACTGCGCAACGGAGTACAGGCAGAGTTGTTATGAAGGCGACAGGCGTCTTGTATCTGTCGGGTGCCATCTGTCCTCGATAGGGATATTGGACGAGATGATTTGAGTGAAGGCGTTGGTGCCCTGATCACCGCCTGGCGCAGATGACAACTAAAGTGGCTAGCGAGCGATGGTAGTGGAAAAAGCAGCCGTACCCTCGCTCATCGAATAGACGGCATGGCGCCATTTAAAGCCACAGGGCTCGACCAGACGGTAGGGATGAAACTCCGCAGTCGTCAAGACGCACACCGGGCGCTGCATAGTAGAGCTGCCACAGTGATCAAACACCTGGCAAAGGCTAAGACGGTGAACTATAGCAAGATGAGAGCGACGCATAGGCCGGCAGGGCGGGGAGGAGGGAAGACGACAAGAGCACATGGTTCGTCCTGCCACCAGAACTGCGGAAGATTTGGCGGGTCCCAGCCAAGCGCTAGCGCCATTCATTCGACGAACCTGTGATACCTGGTCGAGAGACGGGGGGCGCAACAGGCGCACTTTTGGGCAGTCGCCGACCGGGGCATTGGTGTGGATAGATGAATGCGATATCGAGCAAGCTCTCGTAGAAAAACGTCGTCCTGCGTCTGCCTCGACAGCTGTTCCTGCCTTCTGGAGCATGACCACAGACGGACCGGGGCAGGAGCGTTAGAGGGCCTACCACTTGCAGCTAGCGGATAGATCCCTGCAGTTGGACGAGGTAGGTGCGACGGGCGCGATTGCTGCACCTGGGCTGCGACGCACGCCCTCTTTCTGACGGCTCTCGCAATCTTCCTCGCTCACCCACCCAAACACGTCTGGATTTGCATCTTCTTCTTCTTCTTTGCCGTTCCAGCGACATCACCACTTCGATAGCTGCATCTTGTCCCCATGGACACGTCGTCTTGAAAGCTGCAGCTGCGTAATTTAGGCGCCGTCGTTTGGGTCCACGGGTGCTGCGCTAACATTGCGCCCTGTCCGCAACTGTCGATCAGTCTCGAGCCGCAGCTGGCGTCGTCCTCTCGAGCCTCCGCCTTTCACTCACCTAAGCCTCACTCCAGGTGAGCAGCTGTGGCCCTGCCTTTTCTCACATCCTCCCTCTCGAGCCGCAGGCCCAGGCTCTCTTCCACGACACTCGACACGCTTCTCTCTCTGGTCGCTCGCATCTTCGCCAACGTCACTCCCCGTTACCGTCACCGCCCCATCTTGGGTCTCACCAAGTCATCTACTCGACACCAAACACCACGCCTCGACGCCGTAGTCGACCCGCCGCCCGCCGCATCACTGAAACCCTCGGCCTGCATGAGTGCTGCTGTTCACTGCACTTCCGCGGCACTGCACCGCTGCGTATACCCGTCGCACCTCTGCCAGCTTGCGACATAACGCGCCTTCGATCGTTCGCGCGCCATCATGAACAACCCCAACATGCAACAGAATGGCATGCAACAAAACCGGGCCGCTGCGGGACTCCATCACTTTATCCAGCACTATCGTGTCCAGCAGCAGCAGGGTAAGATTCCAAATGGCTGGCAGCAGGGCACACCGCCTGAGGAGCGCGGTCAGCTGGCCCTTCAGTTCTTCACTCAGTACCGCCTGCTGAAGCCTGAGATCGCCGAAGTCGAGTCCATGCGCGCCGCCCTCCAGTTCGAGACGCAAACCTTTATGTCTTCGTCAACAAAGGACCAATACGTCTCCAACATCAAACAAAAGCTCATCGTCATGACGACAGCGCGGCAGCAACAACTGCAGCAACGCATGCAAGGCGGCGCACCCAACAATATGAACAACCCGATGAACGGTATGAACGGCATGAACCCCGCCCAGATGAACATGATGAATCAGATGGGTCAGCAAGGCGCCAGGCAGGGAACCCCACAACAGTTCAACCCGGCCTTTCCGAACGCCCAACTCCAGCGACCGATGCAGGTTTCGCCCGTTCCCATGACGCAAGGACAGTCTTCGATGGGTGTAAATGGTGCAAACCCCGCCAACATGTCCCAACCGGGTCAGAATAACCAGCAACCGAACATGCAGGCCAATCAGAACCAGCAGCAGAATCGTCAGGACCAAATGATCATCAACCAATTCGCAAAGAAGTTGATGGACACCTGTAAAGAGGAGGTTCGGCTCAAGTTTGAAGCTGATATTCGAGCCTGGCCCGAGGACAAGAAACAGCAGTTGCTTGCCCAAGGCGTCAACCCTCTTTTCCTCCGCTTCCGACAACATGCTGACATGCTCTACCGAAGAGGCGCCCTCAACCAGCAGGGAGCTGCTCAGAATGCCGGCGCCATGCAAGGAGCTGCTCAGCCGAACCGGATGCAGAGCCAGCAGATGAATATGGGTCAACGTCAGCCTAACCAAGAGTTCGATTTCACCGAGATAGCAAATCGGCAGATGGAAGCTATGCGCAGCCAAGACCAGGGCACCACGGTGGTACCTGCAAGTAACAACCCGAATAATGGTGGTCAGATGAGTGGCTTCCCAGGTCAAAACTCGCAACAAAACCAACCTCAAAATGCTATGGCTCAGCAGCGTCAGGCTGCTGAAGCCTTTCACCGCCAGCAGCAGGCGCAACAAGCGCAACAAGCGCAAGCGCATGCACAGGCCCAGGCTCAGGCCCAGGCGCGGTTGGAACAACAACGGCAGCAACAGGCAGCTCAAGCACGCAACCAACAAAACCAGCTGCTCCAAGGTCAAATTGGAGGACTGAACCTCCCCGGAGGTTCGCAACAAGCTAGCCCTGCTATGCCTATGCTCAACCGACCCATGCCTCCACCAGGACAATCAGGACCTCCCGGGACACCGCAACAGCAGCGCCCCCCTCAAGCTCATGTTCCGATCATGACACCTCAACCTGGCCAAGCCGATCCCAACTTGTCCGAACTTATGCGTCAAGCCCAACAAAGAGCTGCTGCCGTCCAAGCGGCCAACCAGCAACCGCTGACTGATCAGGTTCGCATGAATATGATGCCAGCCGACCTCGACCCAAACGTAAAGCAGCAACTGCTCAAGGTTCCGGAGCCCCAGTTCCGTGTGATACTACAAAGTTACATGATGAACCTTCGTCGCAGTAATGGCATGCAAAACGGCGCTTTTCCACCAGGCCAACCTAACGCAGGCCAGCCGAATATGCCGTTCAACCAACAGCAGCAGCTGCCGCCTGGCATGACCGGTCAAATGCTTGGCGGTCCTAACATGCCCAATATGGTTCGCCCTGGCATGAACCTTGGGCAGCCACAACCTGGAGCTGGGCCACAGCCTCCTATGGGGGCACAGCGTCCCCCAATGCCATCTCAGCAACAGCGTTTGCAAGCTGCCTCCAACTTGTTACGAGCCAACCCTGGTATCATACATGCTACTGACCCAAAACCGTTCCCTCCGAATGTTTTGAACAATTCAATTCGAAACAGCCTTCCCCAGGACGTTAGAACATGGCAGCAGCTGAAACTATGGGCCAGCCAGAATCCCGCTCTGGTACCAGGTGTTGACAGTCAAAAGCTGCTCATGCTACAAGTTCTTCACTTCCAGGACATGGTAAGACAATCCGGTGGTGTGGGGGGTGTCCATCCTACACCACAGCCTGGCCATGGGCTCGCTCCACCTGTGCAAGTCAATGCGAACCAAGGCCCTATTAGGACACCACAGCAGCAACAGAACATGCCGAACATGGCCGCCCTTCAGGTCACCCCACAGGACTTGCAACAGTTTCGGGCAAGGATGGCAGGCTCGCCACAAGCCAATCTACCAGACGAACAACTACGAGGTTTCATGATCTCACTGAGGATGAAGAATCTACAGCAACAAAGGCAGCAGCAGGCGCAATCTGCAATGCTCAACCAACAAGCCCAACGTAACCAAGCGCAGCCGCCAGTCAACATGCCTATTCAACAGCATCAGCCCAACCGCCCACCGACGGCGCAACCCCCAACACAGGCAACACCCCAGCCAAAAGCAGCAGCCAGACCGCAACCACAATCGCAGCCCATGCAGTCGCAACCTTCCAATAACGCCGGAAACAAAGGCACGAAGCGACCGAACGAGGACTCTACAGAGTCTGGCAATGATGCCACGCCACAAGCTGCTGCTATGGCTTCTTCAAAGTCTCAGCCCGGATTCAACCTTACCCATGAGCAAGTGTCCAAGCTTACCCCTGCTCAGCAGACGCAATATAAGGCCCAGTTGCTGAAGGCCCAGGACCCATCGAACAACAAGATGCAGCAACAAAGAGGTGGTGTGGTCAACCACGAAGAACTACGGCAACGAATGGCAGATCCGACAAGGACACGACAGTTCAAGCAGCTGATGGACGAAGTCGAGAAGAGCATTCCCGCCAGACAGCCTGTGCAGCTTCCGCCGCAGATGCGAGTACCTCTGCAGCGATCACTGAAAGAACAGCTCCATCGGTTAAAGCAGGTGGACCAGGCTCTACGTATCTTCCACGCCTCATACGACTCCTCTGAGCCTGAGCAAGTTCTTCGTCAGATCATGGCATCTCGCGTACTTTTATATCAGCAGTTCGACCAAGCTGACGGAACGCTCCACCCTCAAGTCACTCTGACTATTGAAGAGTTTAAGAACCATATGGGCGCGACTCTCAAGTTTGTCGCTAAGATCATGGAAAAGGTTAAGCAGCAATCAGCTGCGTCGCAGCCGCAACCTCAGGGTGGTTCGAATGCCCCGCCCGCTCAACTTAATGCCGCAAATCTGAAAATCGTAGAACAACAAAACCGCAGCCAGAAGGCTCCTTCCGCCCCTACCACCGACCGTCCACCGTTTGCCATCGGAGCTGATTCGGGTCACGGAGCAGCACACTACTTCGAGGGCGCGAGGCCAGTCACGAACCTTGTGTTGCCTGAGAAGAAGCGTGCAAAACTCGCGGGTAGTGAGACATCTACCCCGGGTGCTAGAGCGTCTCCTCGGATTGGTTCAGGCACAGGTAACTCACCTGAGCTCAAGAGACAACCACCGCCCAACGTGCCCCAGCGGCCGACTTTCCGATGCAACGACGCGAGTTGCGAGTACTCCGTTCGAGGATTTGACACCCAAGCTGAACTAGAAGCGCATAGTCAGATACATGCAAAGGTTGAGAATCCGATGCAGTTTGCTCTGGATTCCATGGCCGATTACCTTGATATTGACCAGAAAACTGGCGAAGCCAAGGTGGATCAGAATGCCGCAAAACGTGCCTCGAAGCCTGTACCAGCTGCTCCACAAGTACCTCAACAACCCGTCAAACCGGGGCAGACCCCTGGCGCTTCGCACAGTGCTGCCACTCCAGTCGGGCAACAAGCGACGGCTACGGCGATGGCGCGTGTGCCAACGCAAACAGGCGTCAAGGACTCACCATCTTCAAACCTGCTCAAGACACCTCAGGCAATGACGAAGGTGGCTACCCCCGGCTCGGGTGCTCGCGGTAAACCCACGCCAGCCAGTATTCCCAAATCAGCACCGAAGGAGCAACAAGCGACAGCTCCAGAGCCTGTGCCCAAGGAAGAAGAGCAGAAGCCGCAACAACCAATGTTGCCAATGTCGCTTCTTGACTACTCGTACGAAGACACTTTCGCGGCTCTTGATGCGAACGGACCATTCACCGTGATGGATCTCAAGGATGAAGACCACGCCTGGACACTCCGTTCCCGACCTGCTTCGCCATCGGCTACACCCGAATCATCCAACAAGGATACACCTTCTACACGACAGTCCGACATCTCGGAGAATGATAACCTATTCATCAACATCGATCTCAAAGACGCCGATATGCCTGACGCATGGGCAATGACAATGACGGGCGACGCTCTTCCGATTGACCTGCAACTTTCAGAAGACTTGCAGAATCTCGGAGTTGTTCTTCCTCCCATGGACAGCGAAGACATGATGCTCTTTCCAGACTATGGCCCTGGAACTATGATGGACCTCGATATGCTCGAGAAGACCATGGACAGCATGGGCGGGACACTCGATCCATCCCTGCTTTGAGCCTTGTTCTCGCTGCCCTCTCTCAATCCTGTTCCATTCATTTTGCATTTACTTTCGATTATTCTTTTGCCTTCGGGCTTTGTTCATGTGCCTGCCATGTACTACGATTTCACTCGCTTTTTGGTTTATATTATCTGTACTTGCATGGTGTTCGGGATTGATTACGGCCTATCACATATGTATGAGCAAAGCTTAGTTGGTGATGTGGGCTCATGGCGCTTTCTATGCTGCAATGGGAAAAATGGGAGTGTATACAGCATTTGAGGAGAATTTTGTAACTTGGTCTTGTATTTGGCATGGTTTGTGGATATTATACCCCGTCTTCCTGTCACTTCCGGTTTTTGTGGTGCAGGGAAAGTAGTATCTGGAATTCTATTTAGTCGTCAATTTCGCGATACACATTATCTGTTTGATCGTGATATAAAGCCAGGCTTTCTGCAAAAGTGATGTCCTTGTTCATTTCCCGACGATGCGGGGAGCTGTGACGTGATGCACCACGCTAAGAGAAGCGCCGTTCCCATGGATCTTGTACAAATATGTTGTCAGAGACTCGTCTGGATACACATGTACCACGGTACGATTAGCGAGTCTGCATCGTGGACACGGGGCTTATTGCACCCTTTCTCCGCACATCTCGCTTTAGACATGATGCCGCCGAACACCTGGCACCGGTACGTATGACGGCCAGCGGACGAGGCCGAGATGGGCAAGTCGGCGAAGACCCCCTTTCCACAGTGCGAACCATGGTACCAACATGGATACGGCAACGTAAAGAATAACGTTTAATTCTGACATGACATGATGCAAGGCGCGTGTCATGGATTTGCAGCTGGCAGCGCCTGTATCCATGGTACTGAACATTAGTGTTTCGGCGAAAAGATGGAGTGAGATTCGGATTCCCAACGACAATTATTTCCTCTTTTGCCTCTCCCAACATGATGCAGGTAAAGATGTGCGGACAAGGCCGAGTATGATGCGAAAGTGAAAGAAGAAAGGAAAAAAATTCTAGGGCGTTATGACGTTTGCGCACCTCGCCTCCGGGACTCCCGCTTCCATTGCCCTGCCTGGTGTTGGCTTGCGATGGCGGTTATGCAGGGCAAGAGGCTGAGCAGGCGTGGCGAAGGCAGGAGCAGTTGCTATTCTCGGCATGCTGCATGGCGTGCATTTTGCGGGCATGCCACGCGATGGGTATTCTCTGGATGGCATGGAGATGTGTCGGCGCTTTGTTGGACTGGGCAAGTTGGACAAAGACTGCGAGGCAGAATTTGGGATTTCTTTTTCCATGGTGGTTAAAGAGGGCGTAAGTAATGCATGTTGGTGGTACCGCGGATAAGCTGCTATTTGCAGTGGACAGTGGCTGCTGGTTGCAAGGTTGCGATCAGCTTGGGGCTCGGAATGGTTCCGAGTGGTGAAGGTTTTGAAGAGATTTGGGGGCGGTGAGAGCCCCATCGGTCGGTGAGATGACGGGTGAATGGGTATGCGCAACGTGATGGACAGGGTCTATGTTGTGGGTCTGGGGTAAAGAGGACTGCGATTTGCTCGGTTGGACTGCCTAGCTAGGGATGAATTGGGATTGGCGAACCATGTCGGGCAGGAATTGGGTTGTTTGTGATGGGCGTACTTGTGGAGATTAGAGATTGCGATGTTCGAGACGATGACTGGAAGGCTTGCCACGAAGCATGACAACGAATTCAGTCGATTACCAGAAAAAACAGATGCATGTAGTAAGATTTCATTTGTATCATGGTAGACGGGATTTGTCAATGCGCCTTCATGTCATCTTCGATCTTGAGCTCACACCTTCCTTCTGGAAGCCAACGCCAAGGAGCATGCAGATGCGCGTCACGGCTAGGAAATAAACGAACGGGACGTTCCCCAGATCAATGGCGTTCCACCGCCAAAAGGCCCAGTAGATGTGGGTTCCGAGGGGCAGGACAGTGAGCAAATGTCCTAGGTCGGCGACAAGTAAGCCGACCAAGAAGGTCTTCCAGACTTTGATGTCTGGAGTGGCGCGCAAGACCGAGGCTTCCAAAAAAGCAAGTCCTAGGTACAAATTCGCTAACTGTGACATGACTATGGATGTTGAGATGGGAAGCGAGACGCCCGGTGAGCTGGCTGCATGCGTCAAGTGCAGGTAGGTGGACTGGAAGAAGTGTGCATAGATGGCGCCTGTGAGGATGGAGACGGGCTCGAGCCAGCAAAAGACGAAGCGATAGACGCTGGGGATTGCTGGCGCGGGTGGAGCGGTTGATGGCATGGTGTTTGGGCGATGGTTTGGCTCGTTTCGCGTGGTCTGGGTTGTGTGCTCAGCGCGATTCAAGATGGTGTACCGCTCAGCGACTACGGCGTACCGTGGGAGCGGTGTAGCACAAGAGACGCAGGAGGCAGTATAGTGGCAGGGCAGCGGAGAAGCCGGATGCAGCAGCAAGTGGTTGAGCGGTACTCTCATACGTAGCAAAAGGTCGACGGTGTGTGTAGTGCTGGCATGATAAGATAAGTCGTAATTTGCAAGGGGTGGGTCCCGTCTGGAGTTGCTTTGGTGAACAGACCACGTTCGGGAGGCACTCGAACCGGCTTGAGATCGGCTGAGTCTCCTGGCCTAGTGTGTGGCACGTCGTCTGGCGTTGTTAACAAGCTCTGTTTTCCCTTTCTCCTACGTACTAATCCTCATGCTATAAACCTCGCCTTTTCGACCTTTCCGTACCCCTGCTTTCCGCTGCCGTCCACCCTTCACTCTCCCTTTGCTTCGCACACGCTCTCTTAGTCGACCCCCCGTGCCCTTCACCGTAACACGCAGGGCTTAGCCGTCAGCATCCCTGGGAGCATGTATCGCAGGCAGTCTGTCCTGTCGCACCGACCCAAGACCTCTTCCGACGTTGACGACGACACCACATACACCACCGCCGTTCCGCCGCCGCACACGATGAAGCGGACCATCTCGCAGACATTCCCTACCCACTACCAGCAGGACATCAAGGACACCAACATGTTGGACGCCGTCAATGAAGCCACCATGGCCGCCGACGGCCTCTCGCAGCATTCACAGGCCAGCTCCTTCTCCCGCGCGTTTGGTGCAGTCGCCGGTAGTTTTACTCGCCAGAAGACGCGCCGGCGCATGTCGTCCGTGTCTTCAGCAACACCCGCACAGCGTCGTCGGGGTTCCATACATTCTTTGTTCGAGTCTCTACCCTCTGCCAGCGCTAGCCACAAGTCTACCATGGAACCACAGCAACCACAACAACGGATGCCCCTGCAACACCAAGACTCTGGCATTCCCACTTTCCAGCTGCAACCACAAAGCACGAGCTCAAAGGCCTTCGCTCCCTTCAAGCGACTGAGTAGCATGCGCCGTCGCCCCACAGCTTCCGGGCCATCCACAGACGTTACCAAGGCTCTTTTCTCATCTCCGCCCATCTCCTACCCCAGCCAATCCGTGCCCGGCGCCGCCGCCCGACAAGCAGCTGCCGCCGCCAACCAGGACCGCCAGAACCAAATACGGCGCGAGCAAGAACACACCCACCGCTTCCTCAATGGCCTCATCACCACCTCAATGCGTGATGACGACATCAAGGATAACGAGAGCGGTGTGGACATGACATGTGCTTCCCCCATTGTCCGCGCCGATAGTGTTACCGAAAAGAAGATGAGTGAGTTGGCTTGTTAGTCCTCAGTGGAGCCACACTAATCGTGTTACAGTTGATCCTTTCCAGCGTCTGCCTGCCGAGCTTGCTACCACTGTGCTTTCAAACCTCGATGCCGCGTCCCTTGTACGTGCCGAGCGCGTCTCTCGCAGCTGGAACGAACACGCATCATCGCCGCACGTATGGCGAAACGTTTTCCTGCGCAAACACGAACCCGAAGTACACGTCTCCCCTGCGCCGATACAGATGGGCGGCTTGGGTACTGGCAAGATGGCGGGTGGCAACCCAGCGCCTGCCCAAGACTGGAAACAGATGTTCAGAGCGAGAAGCACAATCGACAGCCGATGGAAGGCCGGAACACCTGCTGCCATCTACCTCAACGGCCACACAGACAGCGTCTACTGCTGCCAATTCGACGAGAACAAGGCCATTACCGGCTCGCGTGACCGAACCATTCGTGTGTGGGATCTGAAAACCTACAAGTGCATCAGAGTATACGGCGGTCCCAACCACCGTCCAACCGCCAATACACCGCCACCTATGGAGGAGCGACCTGAACGCGTCATCAGCCATGCCTCGCTCAATGGCACCAAGACTGGCAATGAAATATACACTGTTCCCGCCGATTACCACGATGCCTCTATTTTGTGTTTACAGTACGACAGCGAAATCATGGTGACGGGATCTTCAGACTACACCTGCATCGTTTGGGACATTACTGGCGAAGAATACGTTCCCATGTACCGGCTCCGTGGCCATGAGGCTGGTGTGCTAGACGTCTGCCTTGATGACAAGTACATTATTTCCTGCTCCAAGGACGCCATGATCAAGGTCTGGGACCGTAAGACAGGCAACTGCGTTCGCACACTCAAGGGTCATCGAGGACCTGTCAATGCCGTTCAGCTACGTGGCAACTTTCTTGTTTCTGCTAGTGGCGACGGTGTAGCCAAGTTGTGGAATCTTGAAACGGGTGTTTCCATCAAAGATTTTCCGTCCGAAGATCGTGGTCTCGCAGCTGTTGAATTCTCTGATGATGCCAAGTACGTTCTCGCTGGAGGTAACGACCACGTCGTTTACAAGTTCGATGCCTCCACTGGCGAGTTAGTCCACAGCCGGGTCAAGCATGACGGCCTTGTACGATCTCTTTTCCTCGACGCTTTCAACGGTCGCATCGTTTCTGGTTCGTACGATCAGAGTATACAAGTTTCCGATTACGAGACTGGACAAACATACGCTGTGTACAAGAATTGGACCACGAGCTGGATTCTCTCGGCCAAGAGCGATTACAGACGCGTTGTCGCTACGAGTCAGGATGGTAGGACCTTGATCTTGGACTTTGGCCACAACGTACCAGGATCTGAATTGCTCGCCGGGTCGAAGTAATTGCACATAGTAGCTGGACCGACCATAATACGATCCAGCCCGTTCCTGAGCTACATGGTCTTCGATGACTTTGCCGCCGTATCCTTGAAGCAGCTCCTCCCACCTCAGCCATATACCCAGCAAGGTGGCATATATACCCCTCCGCGGAAGGCTTGGGAGAAGTAATGGAAGCAGACGTGAACTTGCGATAATACTTTCGAGGTCAAAAAGTTTTGTTGTCGAAGAACAGGTTTGCTGTTTTCTGGCGTAAAGCATAGCATTCATCAGCAGGCGTTCTTGTCATCTCCCATGCGTAGCTTTTTATTCATTCCCCATATTTCGCTACCTTCTTCCGTCGTTTTGTTTCATGGTAAACTGCATTATTAGCATATATCTTGTGGGCCGTGCCTCTTGCCACGTTTCTATTGTACTTTCAGCAACTAGATTTCCCTTTTGTCATGTTCTTTTTGGGTTGGGTCATAGGTGTTGTGCATAGACGTCCGGATGGAGACGAGCGAGCATTGAACGACGCTCTTTAATACAATGATCATATACTTCACTTTTCCTCCTTATTTGGTGATTTGTATCTAGTCCTTGAACAACTAAGCACTGGTTCCTGCGCATCAACGCCAGCCGGAGGTAGATAAAAAAGCAGACAGAAGAGTGTCATGATACGTTCAGCGCCAAGGGTATATAAATTAAGCAACACAACAATCTCCTCACCAAGTGCCTCTCCTCATACCCACGCCCTCTACCCTCTCAAACCAGCTCCCACTCCTTCCTTTGGTCGCTGCATCCATCCATGTCTTACTCCTCCCTTTAGTCGCCTTGTTCGTCAAAGACATGACAAGCGGCACCTTCTTCCTTCTTCGCGAGTTCTTCTAGCCCTCGTTGTTCTTCTCATCAAGACAGATGCACAGTGCAGCAATGAGAGCCATGTCTACTCCTGGTGCTATTTGCACACCGTAAGTTTGTTGGCCGAAGAATATGTCTTTGCCGCTAAGAATCTTGCGGTCGATACGGGCGACTACCAGACCTAATCATACTCAGCATCCTGTCCTGCTACGACAACTTTTGTCGTTCAAATGGCGAGGAGAGGGTGAGAAGGGAGACACGTACCGCCTTGTGCTTCATCTAGAATATCAGCCTGAGTATCGAAGAAGTTGCCGCGCATGGTGAGAACTTCTTGTTTCCCATTCGAGGAAGTGAATGTCGCTGTCGCTTTGGATCCGAGTACTAGCACCAGTCAGTTACGTCCACCTCCATGACCAATACCCTTCCTATCATCCTTCTCCCTCTCTTTCCTCGCTCTGTCCAAATCAGATGCCATGACTTACGTTTAAAACTACTCTTGACCTCCATAATCTTATCCCCTTTCGCACTCTCCACTACATACGTGGAATGGAGATGGAAGTGCTCCTTCACGATACTACACAGGTGGTTTCCTTGCATATCGAACATCTTTTTACGACCAGTCAGACTCATGACCTTTCCTTCGACTTGGAGGACTGGCGTGCCATTCGCGAGCTTGATGCTGAAACTGTCGCCGCTGAGCGAGATGACTTTTTCTTTGAGGACGAGTGTTTCTGGGCCTGCGGCAAGGAACTGGGGGAACACGCCGATGGGTTGGGGTGCTGGGGCGAGGGAGGACATGGTAGTGATGGTGTTTGTCTGATGATGGTATTGATGTTGATGTTTGCCTAATGAGAAGAAGACAGTCAGATACGAAGCTAGGTACGAAAGGATGAGATAGTAGTAGGATTAGGCATGACATGGGAGAGCGTGAGCCTTTAATCATTTCGGTAGAGGTAGCCTTACGTGACACTAGCAAGTGCATCCGATGATCGTGGGGCAGTGCTTATGGTTAGGCAAGCACGGGTGAGGCTGAGCGCGGCCAATGACCCGAGAACGCTGACATTAGAGAATCGAGCTACCCTATCATCAGTCCTCCAAGATGATGCAGAACAGTTGAATGGTCTGGGACGAACAATCAACCATGCTGACTGGAAATGCATCAGGCAGACTTTACTTGATTGGCGCGGATCAAATACTACGTGTATGCTGAAAATAGAAGCAAAGTACCTCGCATCACTATTTCATCGTGGCGCGTGCAAATGTAGTCTGTAGTTTTGTAAGACTGAACTTTTGAGCATTGGCAGAGACCATTATGAACTCCACCGAGACTTCTAGTCCCAATTCCTTTACGCGCCCCCAAAATACATGACGAACATGGCGACCATATGCACAAGGCTGGCCTCTAGGAAGCGCAGCTTAGAATATATACACGGACCATAAAGCCGATATAAACAAACGGTCGAGACCTGAGGACTTCTCCATCAGATCAAACCGGGGGTATGAAACTAGGCACCGCTCTGATCCGGCAGTATCGTGAGGAATGGAACTGGTATGACAAAGACAAAACAACAACAACAGCAACAGTAGAGGAAACCGACAAGACATTAGTTCTGGGCCGCCAGAGTGCGGCCGAATTAAGGACAGTATGTGGTGAGTTGTGGAACGTGTCGAGCGGGTCCTGGGGTATACAAGACAAGACCGACGAGAGATGCGAGATGGCAGATGCAATGCGAGATGAGTAGTACGCACGTTCATGCGTGTCGTGAGGTAAAGAAAATGCTGAGCGAGAGTAAGAAGGCAACAAAGGACTAAGGAATCATTCAAACGTTCTCCGTAAACCGAGATGACCTGGATCCATCTGCCGAGGGCAGACTTCTACCAAGAGTGCCTCGAGGTGGGACATCTGGATTGGGAGATTGTGGCGGGCTGAGATAGTGGCGGTCTGCGAAGGGGTTGCCATCGTCAGGATGCCGTATGACTGGTGTCCTGGCTGGGCTGGGCCGAATGTTCATCTGTCCCGACTCTCGACTTGTCGAGTTGTCGCCAATCTCTTTGCCGAACTCTTTGGAGATGCTCGGGCCGCCATAGATACCGTGTTCGTCCTGGTAGAAGGAAGAACCAGACATTGTCCCGCCTTGAGAGAACTGATCTGATGTCATGCCTTCACTGAACGCGGACGGGAGTTTGCGACCCGACACCCTCTGGAAGCTCCGCTCGCCACCACTAAGGTTGGTTTCTGCTGTCTTGCCCGACATGGCGGAGAATCGGTTCAAAAAGGCGACAGGAACCAAAGTGCTGCTTGTAGTAGGTGCTTGTCTCATTGACTGGTTGTTGTCGGTGTGATCGTCACCAGTAAGTTGTAGAGCACCACCCTGTTTGCGCTTGTGACGTCGCAGAAGCAGCAATATTATAGCAAGGATGAGCGCGGCGCCGGCAAGACTGCCTACGACACTTCCGACTACTTGCGGAGTCTCGAGTGGAGAAGGACTGGTGTCAGCATCCGCGTTAGAGGTGGCTGCTGTGGTGGCAGCAGGGGCAAACGCCGTTCCAGACGCATCCCCACCGGCACCTCCATAGTATGCTGTTGTTGAGGCTGCATTAGAGACGATATCCGTGCTGCGAACAACAGACGTTTCTGCTGATGTCTGAGCAGATGATGCTCTGCTAGATGAGATGCGGGATTGTGATGTTGATGCTGATGCTGACAAAGATGTGGATGCAGATGGCGAGCGAGTTGGAACTGCCGCTATACTTGCAATGAGTTCAGTCGACGTTGACGCAGAAATGCTGTCGAGGGAAGCGAGGGAGGAAGATGGTAACAAGGAAGCGGTGTCTATGGAACGTCAGATAAGATGGTATTGACAGCGCCGTCTAACTTACTGGATATAGTCGAGTTCAAGATGAAACTGATGTCTGAAAGCGGTGCGGCATCTGGGGCTGGAGATGGAGTCGCAGTGCTTTCTGGGCCACCTGTTGGAATGGGGGATGCGCTGGCCAAGTCGGAGCTGACGGCGACTTGGGCGACGGGAATGCCTGTAGAGTATGGATACGCAGGGACGGTTGGGACAGCAAGGTCACTGGGGAATGGTGGGACAGCTGGAACGGATGGTAGCACAGGGAGTGCAACTGTAGGTACTGCTGGCACTGCTGGTACACCGGGTAAAGGGGCGGAGGGAAGCGGCTGCTGGGCTGCAGGAGCTACTGAGGGGTTTGGTCCGGCTGAAGTTGCAGCAACGGCTGCGGCGATTGGCGCTGTGGGTCCATTTGAGGCCGGAGGTGTGACAGGCGCCAGAGTCTCCTGAGCGACGAGGTTTCCGTTGGTATCAACAGTGGCAACTACTTCGACGGCGACGGCGACTGTCTTTGTGTTTCCTAGCGCTGCGCGGCGGTGAAAGAAGCGATGACCCCTGCTCATGCTGTCTCTGGCTCTCGGTTCGGGGACAAAATGCTCCTTGGTTGATTCCTCCTCTTTCTCTGCGGATTCTGGCGCACGTTCCTGGGGTGGGGGGACGATTTGCGCTCGGTGACGGAAGCGCGAATCGACTCTGGATATCCTGGTGGGCGTGGCGACGGGGTCCATAAAGGTCTAGAGACGGAAGCCTGGCCAAGTGGGGGGTGGTGGTGGTGGTGGTGATGCTTCCAGAGTATCGGTGGCGACTTGGACGGGTTCACGGAACATGTGTTGTAGAGACGGTAGGAGCAAATGAGCGGACGTATGGGCTTCAGCCAATGCAGGGGTCCAGTCAATGGAGTAGTAGTTGTTTGGGGGCAGCGAGTGAATGAGTGGAAAAGAATGGACGCCAGGTGACTGACTGAGGGCTGGTCTGGACGGGCAACGATCAGCACTCACATGTCACGAGGGGTGAATGGCAGAGGATACGTACCGGAAGGCGATCAATAGGCCAGCATTTGCTTCGCGATGGTCGCGCGTTTGGAGCGGGCGGGCGGGCTGGTTATGGGGAAGTCGGCGGAGGGAATTTCTAGCGTCGTGTGTCGGAGAGAGGGTGGTGTGCGCGGTGCAACGGGGTAGGAGTGGGACCAGACGTGGTGTCGATGTCGCGCGACGGCGGCTCCAAAGACTGCGGGAGTAGCGGGCGTCGCTGTGGTCCTGGAGGTCCCTTTGGCCGGAGTAGCGCTGGGTCCGTGAATTGGCGACGTCGCAGCGGAATCGTCGTGGGAGAGAAGGAGCAGAACGCTACAGCGCAGCGAGACAGGCTGAGGAGACGAGAAACCGTTTGGGGTCTGTAGGCCGTTGGCACAGACCCCGTGGGACTGATTGGCCCGCAACCGAGATGATATGTCCAGGAATAGCAGGACCCACCGGTGCACGATGCGATGGGACGCCCTCGCCAACATGCACACGTCCACGACATGACGACTGGTGACGAACGGCAATCTCTTCAGCGCATCGACATGTGTGCGCCGCCCGCAACGTCGTGCTGCTTCGTTCTTCGGCAGTATCGACGTCGGAGAATTGGCGTACCATGGTAGAGAAGGGCTTGCTAGTCAGCCGTCCCGCTTGCACCTGCAGTGGCGCCACGCCAACCATGGGCCAACTTTCAGGTACCGGATTCTGGAACGCCGGTACGCAGGTCCATGGCCCACGCTGCGAAGTCTGTTATTCTTAGTTGCCGCCTTTCTATTGTCGCACCTGCCATTGTCGCACAAGCACCCTCGAGTCGCGCTACACGCTTTGGGCCCGTCGCTTGCTGCAATCTGCCGTCGCTCTCTCTGGCGTATTGCCAAGCTCTCGTAGTGCTATTGCTCGCCAGGGTCGCCTTTACACTTCACCACCAACATCACGAGCTTCATCTCTCCAACGCGCCATTGTTAGCATCTAAACTCCCCCGTCCCCCTGACCAATCCGCCTCACCAACAAACAGCGCATCAACGCCACCCAACAACTGACGAGCACATCCATGCCTGTCCGATGTCGTGATCCGGGCGTGACTGTTTGCCATATAGGGTCATTGACCATAACAAACCTTAAAAAGAGGCCTTACTGCCTCAGTCTCAGTCTCAGTCTCAGTCTCGGCGATCAACCGCTATATGCTCGAGTCATGCAGCTTAAGACAGACGTTCCCATGGCCAGCCTAACACGGGCGCAACCTCGAAACACGAACATAGGAATTGTTTGCATGCCAAGACAATCGTCGGCGAAGAGCCACCACGATTCCGTCGCTACTTCTCACCTCTTTGTCTTCACATGTTTCAAACACACTGTGGGCCTGCCTTCATTAGATTCCACGCGCTCAACTGCGACTGCCGCATGTCCCAACACTGCATCGGGGTGCGCACGCTTCCGCTCTGGCTGTAATGCATCACGTCAATTGCGCAAGGCTGGGTCCGATTTCTAAACATTACATCGCCGTGTCTACCTGCTGTGCATACGTGATTGTGAATACGTTGGGTGGCGAGCGGATACGACGTCTGCCGTATCGATACGGCCTTGCGTATCCTGTAAGTTGTCGCGTTTACCCCACATAATTGCCCCTCCAGACCGAACGTCCTACCAAGCTGTGCAAATACTTTCCCATTTCTCAAGCCATCGACGATTGTATTGCATCTGTGACTGTTCTCATGCTTGTCGCCAATCCAGTAACAGACACAGTCACGCTCAATAATGACGTCGCCCCAAAATCAGGCAGCGTCAAAACGCCCACCACCTCTTCCTCCACGAGACTCTTCGACAAGTGACGCGCCTCCGCCATACACCGTCATGGGCATGACTTCGCAAGATCCGCGCTCTTCTTCAACACAGTCGCTTGTCCCTGATCTTACCCAGGGCGACTCAGGGCGACGGCGCCTAATGCTGGTTTTCATCCATGGCTTCATGGGCAACGAAACAAGTTTCCGAAGCTTCCCAGCTCACGTCCATAATCTTGTCACCATCACACTTGCCGAATCTCATGTAGTTCATACCAAGATCTACCCCAGATACAAGTCCAGAGACTCACTCGAAATCGCAAGAGACAATTTCTCGTCATGGTTCGGTTGCCCTACTTGTAAATATGCTCGTGACTGACAGTTGTCAGGCTAGCCCCACACGAAGACCAGTGGACCGACGTTATCTTACTCGGTCATTCCATGGGTGGTTTGCTCGCTGCCGACATTGCATTGGTGTTTCGACATCGCATCATTGGTATCGTGAATTTCGATGTTCCGTTCCTAGGTATGCACCCTGGAATCATCAAGGCCGGGCTAGGGAGCATTTTTAGTGCACCGCCAAAGCCGCAAGACGCAATCGTGCAGGATGCAGATGTCGGAAAGAAGCCCAGCAGGATTAGCACCATCTTTAACCCCAAGCCGACAGATCCTAATTACAATCCGGCTTTCCCAAATGATGTGCACTTGGCGAATAGAAAAGGCTGGGAAAACAGCCTACATTGGCTCACCAAGCACTACAAAGACGGTTTGAAGGAAGCTACCAAGGGCCTTGTCAAGTCTCATTTCGAGTTTGGCAGTGCAATGGCCGACTATAAGGAATTGAAGGACAGATATGTGAAGGTGCGCGCACTAGAGGAAGACGACGAAAGCAAAAGGAGATCTGGTAATCCCCAAGCTCGTACAGTACCTCGTGTACGCTTCGTCAACTACTATACTGCAAGTACTGGGAGACCCAAGAAGCCGAAATCTCCAAAGTCACCATCTCCATCTCGGTCTCCTAGCCAGCAACTACAGTATCAGGACAGCAACAAAAGCGCCTCAAGCGAGCCATCGCGGCCATTACAACCTCGATCAGAGTACCAAGAGACATCTAGAAGTGTATCAGTTACATCATCAGAACCAGAGATGACTCATGTACATCCTGAACCCATCGAAGACAGCCCCAAGTTATCCATCCAAGTCCACGAGCATCGAGAGGACGGCATTGTACCTGTAAGCCCTGAAGAGCCACTTACAGCCACTAGCCCAATTGGACCTCAAGCCTTTGGAGGACCAACCCACGAAAGCGCAGGTGCACCAAACTTACCAGAGATCCCGCCTATTCCACAGGAGCCACCATTCGTGGATTTGATGCAATTCTCCGACAAGACTCAGCGCAAAGCGGCAGAGAAAGAGCACGATCAGGCACTCAAAGTGTACCAGAAGGCTGTGAAGATGCGTAACAAGACCATAAACGAACGGACTAAGATGGAGGAGAAATGGGAAAAGGACAAAGCGAAAGAGAGGAAGGAACGGGAAAAAGAGCAGAGAAAGAGGCAAGAAGAGCAGGACAAGGCAAGGGAAGAGAAGGAGAAAGACAAGCGGAAAAAGGAAGAGGAGGCAAACAATATGTCAAGAGAGGACAGACAGCGGCAAAAAGAAAGAGAACAGAGACAAGCAGAAGCAGAGCAGAGGGAGGAGGAGGCCCGACAGAGACAAAGAGATGCAGACTTGCGTGATGGAAAGATACCCTTAGAAGACACAGCTGAGTCTGCACCTGCACCAACACCTGCGATGATCGAACTGGAGGAGGATGTTGGCGCCATGGAACTTGGAGGCGATGAGACGGCTCAGCACAGTCATCAGGGCCCGTATAGTCACTACGAATTCTCTCGTAGCGGAATCATGAGCCAAGAATCGCCAGACGACCGCACTGATTCTTCATATACCCTTTCTACCATGGACAGCCAAAACAGTCACCGAAAGAAGACTGGGTCGGAGGAAAGTGCGCCTGCCAAACCCAAGAAGCTTAAGAAGTTCTGCATGCTGCCACCCAAAGATGCGGATGGAAACAAAGACCCTACATGGATACGAGTGTTCATGGAGAACATGGACGAGGTAACAGCTCATACTTCACTTTTCTTCATCAACGAGACGTATGAGAAGCTCGTCGGGGATGTTGGTGCAAGGATTGAAGACTGGGTCAGGGAAGCGGATAGCGTAAGACTAGTTCGCGAGATGAGCGAGATGGAACATATGAGTAAATCTTGATGTAATGTTTTGGATACCCAAACGATCAAATGAAATTACGATGGATCGTCGATCTGCTTCACCTTCTGATACTACGCACTACTCGTCCATCCCATTTGCGGCGCAATAGACATGACTCTTCCACCAACAACCAATCCCCAAACGCCCAGACCCAGTATTCCCGATCCGCCATTAGCCATACCCGTCCATACTCCTCCTGCAACCGCCCATGCCAAACTCAACGTACCGAGTAGCAGTACCACGAGCTCGCTTCCTCGTATCGCTTCATTGAATTTTTCGACAAACGGGATTTTGGTCTGGTTTTTGTCGTTCCAGAAGTTTGCCATATGTACACGGGAGAGATATGCAGCTGCAGCATTTGCAACGCCAGCGCAGATGAGTAATTTCGTGGTTGCAAGGCTGGGGATTATGACGAGGGCGGTGGATGTAAGGAAACTAAGTAGTAGCTAGAGTTGTCGTGTTAGTACTATCTGGGGGCGGTCGAAGGTGATTCAAGCATACTGTCACAGTGCCGCTAGTCTGTGTTGACCTGGTCTTATGCAGTCTTTGCGCAGCCGTGTTTGACCATTCTGCAGCCTTTTGGCTCTTTTCTTCGTACTGCTGTAGGCGGGTTATGTTTTGGTAGGAGAGGTAGAGGCCGTAGGCGCTGAGGGCGGAGGTGAGTCCAAGCTGGAATATGCTGACGGTGTATATTGAGGGCGAGAACATGGTGATTTGAGATGAAAGCGCGCACAGCTGCTCGGTGCCCAAGGTCAGAAGGTGTTGTCATGTGTATATTGATGAGGGATGTTGAAGTTTGGTGGGCGGAAGGGACACTACGTCATCGGCCGTGTTCATCGTTCTAGAACCTGGGCATCTGCTTCACTAGCTTGTGCACTTGAACGCGACGCCAACGCGACAACGTGAATGCTTTCGCGAGATGCTCGTGTTACAAGCCACAGCCACGTCGTGCTTTCATTGTCGGAGAAGTACGACTGCCATGTATACAGAACATCATCTACGCTAATGATAGCATTGGAAGCAGGGTGCCATGCGAGACCGAGCACCATCAGCTTGCTTGTGTATACCGCTTGCATGCTCAACGGCCATGTCGATTTTTCTTTGCGAGTATATATGCTGCTTGCCCGAGCCTCCGATCGCTTGCCTCCTTGTCTAAGAGCACCACGTACGCGGATTTTTTTTGAGGGAATTGCTTTCGAATTTCAAGCCGGTAATTCGGAATAGCGATGCTGCGCATAAAGAATTGACTTGTAACCACATGCACAATGGAACCGATGTATCGTGTCCAAACATACAGCACTCCATCTACATGGTTTATCTTCACGATACTGGTGTCTCCGAGAAACTAGGCAAGAGAACCCTTCGGTAATCGTGCGCTATTCATCTACGATGCCGTCCGAAGCAGCGTCCTGACTAATCACAGGCTACTGAACAGCTCAATCTCATATTGTTCCATTGGTATCAGAGCAATCAAGAATGGTTACGTGTTCGCGGGCGCAAGCCATAGAATTGACGTTGTCGTTCCCGAGGACGCGCTCACGTTGGATACCATTCGCGTTGGCGGTGGCGGTCAAACTAATCTTTGGGAAGCATGAAATATGAATTGTTGGCGAATGTGGAGTCTGTCATATCAGTGGTACGAAAGAGGAATTCGCAATGGTTGGTAAAGTTTGGTGTTGAGTGTAACTAAATGTCAGAGCTGGAGTCATTTGTAGCTCCGGCGGCGCCGTTCGGTTGCGAATGTCCCGGCATCTTAGCGCTAGTATCAAAGGCCGACCGAACTACGGTGATAAGGATCATCTTCCCGGCCTGCGCTGATATACTCTGCTGCCAATATGGCTCACACAAGCATAATCACTTGTACTATCTTTGAGTTATTGCCAATTCATGTTCATCACTCAGCTCGCAACGCGGAGATACCTCCACCGCCGTCACCCCACTTGCCATGTCAGGAGCCTGGCTACACATGTACCCCGGGTACCAATCAGTCTTCTGGATATAGACACACCACTCGACTACGACCGACAGGTTTTGCAGCTCGGCTCTATCAAGCATGGCTCGAAGCGCCCATTAACTCTGGCGGAAAAGGTACTCTACAGCCATCTGTATGTCTCGACTGAGCACCACTGGTCTTTGGACGAAATCCGGCGTGGAGAGACGTTATTGCATCTCCGACCTGATAGAGTCGCATGTCATGACGCAACGGCGACGATGGCGTTGCTGCAATTCATCAGCGCAGGCCTTCCAAAAGTACAAATACCCACCACAGTACACAGCGACCACCTCATTGTATCACGCGACGGTGCTGTAGATGACCTTATTCGTGGGCGAAAAGAGCACCAAGAGGTTTACGCCTTCTTGAGTAGCGCATCAAAGAAATATGGTATCGGTTGGTGGAAACCCGGAGCTGGCATCATCCACACTACCATCTTTGAGAATTATGCTTTTCCTGGTGGACTGATCATCGGGACAGACTCCCACACGCCTAATGCTGGCGGCATGGGTATGCTAGGCATCGGAGTTGGAGGTTCGGATGCAGTCGATGCAATGGCTGGTATGCCTTGGGAGCTCATGTGTCCACAGGTTGTAGGCGTACGACTTACAGGCCGTCTACATGGATGGGCCTCGACTAAGGATATCATCTGCAAACTTGCGGGTATCCTCTCCGTCTCTGGCGGAAAAGGCAAAGTCCTCGAGTTCTTCGGCCCAGGCACAGAGACATTAGGCGCAACAGCCATGGCAACAGTCTGTAACATGTCAGCTGAGATTGGATCAACTTCCTGCATCTTTCCTTACACCAAAGCTACATACCGATATCTTTCAGCGACAAAGCGTGGGAGTATCGCGCGTCTCGCAAACAGCTACAAGGACGTTCTGCTGACAGCAGATGAGGGCTCAGAAGATCATTACGACGCTGTCATTGAAATCGATCTAGACTCCTTGGAGCCGCATATAAATGGTCCCTTCACACCAGACCTTTCGCATCCTCTTTCATATTTGAAGAATGCTGTAGCAAACAATGACTGGCCTGTCGAAGTCAGTCATGCTATGGTAGGCAGCTGTACTAACAGTTCATACGAAGATCTATACAAAACGTCACAGCTTGTCATTCAAGCCAAGGCTGCTGGTTTGCCGCATGTGAAGACGCCATTCTTGGTCTCACCGGGTAGCGAAGATATACGTGCAACTGCGGAATCGGAGGGTATCCTACAGACATTACGCGATGCAGGCGCTGTTGTGCTGAGCAGTACGTGCGGCCCGTGTGTCGGGCAATGGCAGCGTACGGACGTCGACGTCAAGGGTCGTGAGCGGAACACAGTGGTATCAAGCTTCAATCGCAACTTTGTCGGTCGACACGACGGAAATCCAGAGACCTGTTCGTTCGTGACTTCTCCAGAAATGGTCACCGCCTTTGCCTACTCTGGAAGATTGGATTTCAACCCTACTACCGATTACCTTCCAATTGAAGGGTCTGCAGAAGGGTTCCGATTTACGGCGCCAATAGATGTTGAGCTACCTTCTCAATTCGCCGTCGGCGAGGACTTTTACCAGGCTTCAGTTCATGACGCCGACGATGTGGTCGTGGACATCGACCCACAATCCGACCGCCTGAAACTGCTCGAGCCTTTTGAATCGTGGTCTCCAGGCTGTACGAAAGGCATGTCGATTCTGGCCAAAGTCAAGGGTAAGTGTACGACCGATCACATATCTCCAGCAGGGCCTTGGTACAAGTACCGAGGCCATCTTGAGAATATTAGCCACAACATGCTTCTCGCAGCTTCGAACGCCTTTCTCTCGTCCGACTCTCGGTTGCTCGGCCACACCATCCATCCACTGACCAAAGAAGCCGGTCTTATCCATGAAGTCGCTCGAGACCTACGTGATCGAGGAATAAAGTGGTGCATCGTCGGCGATGAGAACTATGGAGAAGGATCGTCGCGCGAGCACGCAGCCCTTGAGCCGCGTTTCCTCGGCGGTGTGGCTATCATAGCACGCTCGTTTGCCAGGATACACGAGACGAATCTCAAGAAGCAGGGCATGCTTCCTTTGACATTTGCAAACCCTCGAGACTACGATCGTATTCAGTTGGGCGATCGTATTACGCTACAAGGTGTCGAAGACGGCGAGCTACGGCCGGGAAGGCAGGCTAGCATGCGCGTAGAATGCGCGCATGCAGGAGAGTGGGTCGCGCCGCTCAACCATAGTTACAGCGAGGGGCAATTGAGGTGGTTGAGAGCGGGAAGTGCGCTGAATCATATCAAGCAGACAGTCTTGGGAAGATGATTGATGAATGTTAATTTGGCAGGTCTGTTTTGTTGGGGCAGACATCGGGAAGTCCAATGGCTCCTTGGAAAGGCGACATCAGTGATGCTCGCCAGTGCTGTACATTATTACCTCGGCGCTTTTGGCTGGACCGCTCGGTCTCGCAAGGTTATACAGTTGTAAAGGCGCTACGGCACCCCGCGCTTGATCATCTCAAATCTGATTGGCGGAAGTCCCACGCTGATCTACCAAAGCACGCCGACGCGTTCCTGAAGCCCTGGAGCCGTTTCCCGTAGACCGTGGCCAGCTAGTTCGAAGCACCCGTTGACTGTACGTGATTCCAGCGTCTCGTGTCGAGCTTCAGCAGACCTTCGCAATGGCCCAAAGAGTGTTCCTTCGTACAGGCCGGGGCCTGGCGCTCACTCCTCGCTCACTGCAGATCACCCGCCCCTTCAGTACTGTTCTCGATACCCCAGTCGACCCAGGAACTCAGCAATTACGCTCTGTAGCCCGGGCAGGCTCCGTCTTTGAGAATGCACTCAATGCAAGTGCCCCCAGGACCAACTGGACAAAGGAGGAGATCTCCGAAGTCTACAACACTTCACTGATAGATCTCACATATGCATCGGTATGTCAAGCAACTCTGTGGCAATCTGGAGGGTCACTGTCTTATCAATCTCGCTATAGGCTTCGGTGCACCGGCGCTTCCATGACCCCGCAGCCATCCAGATGTGCACACTATTCAACATCAAAACAGGAGGTTGCAGCGAGGATTGCTCCTACTGTGCACAGTCATCCCGTTACGATACCGGTCTGAAAGCCACAAAACTATCTTCGGTTGATTCCGTCCTGGAAGCTGCGCGAATTGCTAAAGAGAATGGGAGCTCAAGATTCTGCATGGGCGCTGCCTGGAGAGACATGCGAGGCCGCAAGACGAATCTTAAGAACATCAAGGAAATGATCAAGGGCGTGCGTGGCATGGGCATGGAGGCGTGTGTTACCTTGGGCATGGTCGATGCTGCGCAAGCAAAGGAACTCAAAGATGCTGGACTGACTGCATACAATCATAATGTTGATACTAGTCGAGAGCACTACCCAAGTGTCATCACAACTCGCACGTACGATGAGCGACTCAACACCATCAAGAACGTTCAGGAAGCTGGCATCCACGTATGCACTGGTGGTATCCTTGGTCTAGGGGAGAAGGCTCGTGATCATGTCGGACTCATTCACACCGTTGCGACATTGCCCGCCCATCCTGAGTCCTTTCCAGTCAACGCCCTGGTTCCAATCAAAGGCACTCCACTTGGAGAGACCGAGGCGATCTCCTTCGACGCCATCCTGCGAACCATCGCCACTGCGCGTCTAGTCATGCCAACAACCATTATCAGACTAGCAGCTGGTCGCCACACGATGCGCGAGGAGAAACAGATCATGTGTTTCCAAGCGGGTGCCAACGCTGTCTTCACTGGCGAAAAAATGCTGACTACTGCTTGCAATGGTTGGGAAGAGGACAAGGCCATGTTTGGTAGATGGGGACTCAGGCCTATGAAGATGGATGAGACGATTGGAGAGAGGCGCAAGCTTCCTGGACAGGATGAGGCTGAGGCAGTTGTTGCTGCTGCTGAAGCGGAGGCAACGGTTCAGGCACTTGCCTAAAGGCCATGGTAGTCTACACAAGACGGCTAATACATAAACATTACAAAGTAGAAACGTTTGTGCACCTATTCAAAGCTAAAGTTTGGCTCTCGTAACTGGCTCTAGTGTATTGTCCTGTAGCATCTCAGCTGCTTGACTCTCACACCATTCTCCAAGGAGTTCAACAAGCCTCTCCAGATCCGCAAATGTGTTACCGGCATGTAAGCAGATTCTGACCCTAGCAGTACCCACTGGCACTGTCGGTGGTACCACAGCTCGAACCATCATACTGTGACTTTGCAGGAAGCTTGCCAATACTTTTGGTTTTGCTAGCTGCACTGCAAAGATGGGCGATCTTGGACATGCGCTTGGAATCGTTAGGACTCTATGAGCCATATCAGAGAGTCTTTGGAGACGACTCAGACTAGTGTAGAGATGCTGCGTGAGACTTTGTAGATGAGCTTGTAGACCAACACTCTGCCCGGATCGTAGTAGCCGATATGAAGAGCGGATAAGGGCTAGCGAAGGATAGGACAGGAATGTTGTATAGATTAGTGGACGTGCGTAGTTGATCAAGTAGTGGCGAAGGGTTTCCGAGCCCAGAAGGATCGCTGTATGAGTGGTCAGCATTTGTACTGTGCTTCGCTAGTGGAAAGGAAAAGTTTACCTCCGTTGGCTGCTAAGGCTTTCCCAAAGGTGTGTAATCTTGCAAATATACGTTTTTCGAGCCCTAATTCACACACCAACCCCCTACCCTCTGGTCCCAACACACCTGTAGAATGCGCCTCGTCCATAACAATGTACCCCCTTTCGTGACCTAGGACTTCTTCGACTACTTCGACCATCTGCTTCAAGGGGCACACATCTCCGTCCATGCTGTAGATAGATTCCAATGCTACAAAAACATTGCATCTTCCTTCGCGTACACCATCTTGCTCAGTGAGAAGACCTAGCAAGACTTGCTTTAAGGCTGATACAGAGTTGTGTTCGAAGGCAACCACCTTGGCTGCCCGTGATAATCTCATGCCGTCATGCACACTTGCATGCACAAGCTCGTCGTAAACTACTACATCTCCCGGCTGTGGCACGCTCGCAAAGAAACCAGCATTTGCGTCGAACCCACTGTTGAAAAGCAATCCTGACTCGGCTCCATGGAAGCATGCAATTTCTTGCTCTAGTTGTTCAGCATATATCGAGTTGCCATCCAGGAGTCTTGACCCGCCGCTACCTAATGGGAGACTAGTCCTTTGTAGCTCCTGGAGGTACGATGACTTGAGCTCTGGCGAAGTTGAGAGCGAAAGGAAGTCGTTGGAGGAGAAGTCGGTCTGATCGAGAACAGGTAAAGTTAAGTTTCGGAGTGTTGAGTTTGTGCGTCGACGGTCGAGTAGGTCTCGTAACTTGCTTTGCAACAGCATTGGGCTCGTTTCATCTCCCATGTCTTCCGATGGAGTATGGCAATAGGGAATCTGGACAGTGATAACGTGACCGTCGGTGATGGTGTGGAGCTGACTACGTGGATGGAGTGGTAGCATCAATGAAAAGCGGGAAGTAAGCGTGGGGTCTGCCGCGGATTTCCGCGTCGTTGAGACCTGTCAAAAGTAAAAACATACTCATTAGCTAAAACGCTGCATAAGCCAACCCCTCAGTGCCTTCGGACGTGCGGCCATGCAGTTATTGACTCATTACATTTGTACCTGCATGCTTAGCCTCGGCGTAGTCGCGTCGCTGCTAGCGCTTTCCCCACATTGGCCAGCTACAGCCAGATAGCAACAGCATACTCCTCAACTCACCACCAACTGGACGTGACAGAGACATGGCGAAGGTGCCAGGAGGCCTATGGAAGAACATTGTTGCTGTCCAAATCTATGGCGCTAACACAGGAGTGGGTAAGACGGTATTTTCGACGCTCCTGGGTGCCCATTTAAGCAGGCACGCGAAGTTGAAAGTACAATACATAAAGCCCGTATCCACTGGTCCAGCTGATGAGGCCGATGACAGGTCAGTATATCTGTTATGAATCATGACAAGTGTCTGCAATATGGCTGACTGCTCATTAGCTATGTGCACAAGTATAGCGGCCAACATGTTTCAACACTTTTCAAATTCGATAAAGCTGTAAGTCCGCATATTGCGGCAAGAGGATCAGACCTCATTGTGAGTTTTGCTGCAATAACTGCACTTCTACAAGCATTAGTTGACGGTCCAAGCCTAGCGATGAGCTCATTAGTCAAACCGTGTTCAAGACCGTCCAACAAGCAGCAAACACATTAGAGCGGGGGTATAGAGGCTTCTCGATCATCGAGACGGCTGGCGGTGTTCTCAGTCCAGGACCTTCGGGTACACCGCAGGCGGATATTTTGCGACCACTGCGACTTCCCTCGGTGCTCGTAGGCGACCATCGGTTAGGCGGTATCGGCTCAACCATATCAGCCGCAGAGTCTTTGAAGATACGAGGATACGATATCGACGCTGTCATATGTTTCGACGACCAAAGTCAGTATAAGAACGCACCGTACTTGCAGAAGTATTTCAAGGATATGGGAATATCAACTGTAATCTTACCCTGGATTCCAAATCTTCAAGGTATTGGACCAGGAACAAAGGAAGAGACGGAGATCATGCAAAAGTACTACACATCACAAAGTGATAGCAAGGCAATGTATACGGTTTCCGAATGGCTGGATCAACGCCACCAAAGGAGAATCATCGATACGGGGACTATGCCATATAGAACAGAGAAAGCGATCTGGCATCCGTTCACACAGCACAAACATGTAAAGAGCGCAGAAGACATCTTGGCCATCGATTCTGCGTATGGCGACTATTTCCAGGTCAAACGCAGGGGTAACGATGAGGAGCCCCATGTTGAGAATCAGATCCTATATCCTGCATTTGACGGCTCAGCATCATGGTGGACACAAGGTCTCGGACACGGAAATCCCCGGTTGGCGCTGGAAGCAGCATATGCAGCAGGGCGGTATGGTCATGTCATGTTCGCTGGGGCCACACACCAACCAGCTGTCACTCTAGCGGAGAGTATCCTTTGGGACGGGAACAACGGAAACGGAAGCCGTCTGCGGAAAGTATTCTACACTGATAACGGCAGTACAGCGACAGAGGTTGGTATCAAAATGGCCCTTCGTGCTGCTAGCAAGTGTTACGATTGGGACAGCACAAAAGAGTCCATAGGTATTATTGGTCTCAAGGGCAGTTACCACGGAGACACGATCGGTGCCATGGACGCTTCCGAGCCATGCGTCTTCAACGAGAAAGTTGACTGGTATCGTGGGCGCGGCTTCTGGTTCGACTATCCAACATTCAAACTCAAAAATGGTCGATGGGTAGTTGAACCCCCCAAGGGCATGGAGAAAGAGCTAGGTCCAGTCCAATTTTTTGGGTGCCAGGATGACATATTCGATCTTGCTGCTAGAGACACAGCAACCCGTTATGAGGCCTACATCGAAAGAACGCTAGATGAGCTGGTAAAAAAACAGGGCAGAAAATTTGGCGCATTGGTTTTAGAGCCCGTGGTTCTTGGAGCCGGGGGTATGCTATTCGTAGATCCACTTTTTCAGCAAAGCCTGATGCGCGTCGTCCGTCGTTACGATTTTGCAAACGGCTCCAAGACCACAGACCCTCAAACTGAAGACGCGCTCGCTTGGTCTGGCCTCCCCATTATGTTCGATGAGGTGTTCACAGGGTTGTATCGTCTAGGTCGTTTTTCGGCTGCCTCATTCCTCGGCGTTCATCCTGACATCAGCGTAAATGCCAAGTTACTCACGGGAGGTCTACTTCCGCTTTCGATCACGGCCGCGAGCGACTCCATCTTCCAAGCTTTCTGGGGCGACGAGAAGTCGGAAGCTCTCCTTCATGGACATAGTTATACTGCTCATGCGGTGGGATGCCATGTTGCAAACAGGAGCTTGGAAACCATGAAACGTTTGCACACTAGCAAGCAGTGGGATGATTTCAGGCTGCCATGGTCACCTAAACTTCAAGGGTTGAGCACAAAAACCAGGGAAAGGAGAAGAGACGAGTGTACCTGGAGTATGTGGTCTAAATCCTTTGTAGAAAGCGTTTCAGAACACGAGAGAGTCGAGCATGTGAACGCCCTGGGCTCTGTCCTGGCAGTATCATTAATCGACGAAGGTGGTTCAGGTATGTCATACCAATCTCTCCCATGATTTATAATTGACATAGCCTAGGTTACAATTCTTCGGCAGCGGTTGGTCTTCGAGACGCTCTACTGCATGATGTATCCGAATCACAGGTACAGATTCATTCGCGCATATTAGGTAACGTTATCTACCTCATGGCGAGCATGACTGCGACGCGTGCTCAACTCGATCCGATTGAGGCAGCGTTCAAAGAAAAATTGGACGATGTTACCAGGGTGTAGAGAGTTAGGATGGGCGGCAAGTCTTACCTCAGATATTCGGAGACGTATGTAGGTAGACTCGTAAACCGAGACTCCACATTACTTCCCTTATGAGTAGCAGAAGTCGTAGATTAGATCGAATCAGAATACGATACGTTTCCCGGTACAACGACCACGAACGTGTCTTCAACGGGATGCTACTTAGATGGATTACGAGCCTTGCAGAGCGCCTCAGGTATAAGCAACCACTCCAAAGACTAGGCTGAAAGAGCACTTTTTGGGAATGCATCAAAAGACTGGCAATCCGGCAAGCTACCGATGAAACAAATTGGAGACCTAGTAAGGGCCAGGTTTCCACACCAGTGTTAATATGTCGAAGCCCGATTCTCACAATGATTCGCTAGGCCTAGTTCTCAGGATATTTTCTTCTATTAGCCTCAAAGGCTACCCAAGATGATAACACATTATTAGCGGCTGGAGGGGTGTCTTTCCTGAAAGATAAGTTTCCCGGTGTACTATCCATGCCACCGCCAAGCGCCAAGTCACTCGGGAAGACATATATTGCATACCACCGACAGCACGTTCCTGGGACCCTGCTTCTACGGCGATGTCACCTTCCGCATCTCTCGATGCTGGCCGTAAGCTGGGTCCAGCCTACGTGCAAATGGCGATACTTTGGAAAGACCACAATCAAACTCATCCGCTTGGGAGAACTAGCTCACAAGGCCTCTTGGACATTATGCGTTGATATTTGTGACCGTGCACCGTTGGAGCGACGAACCATCTACGGAGATGGATGGGGGTCGGCTCGCATGGGGTCATCGGAGGACGCACGACCGAATGTGGATACGCCCGCGGTAACCGGGTCGACTGTGAACGGGCACGGCAGATCATCCATGTCCAAGATAATCGCTCGGCAACCACACCTAGATCGGCTAAGTTATACCATGCAGGTGCTAAGGGGTACAGGGCCATCTGGTGACTAGGTTCTCGTACTGAGACGGCAAATTCCTTACGTTACCTGGTAACAGGTGGTCCCGACATTTCATGTCATTCTGTGAGTAGCCGAGAAAGTTTAGTGTCAATTAAAGGGCCCGTTGGACCATCAGCCATGCATGTGGTATCATTGACATGAAGGTCTTGTCACTCTTGGTTTCTTTTGCTGCGGCGGTGTCCGCGCTGGCAGTAAGGCAGGCCGACGTCGTAAGCGATCTGAAAACCCTAGTGTCATCGCCATCTTCAGTCAATGCCGAAATTCGAGCACGCTGGAGTGATTACAACGCGCCCTTGCCAGCGGTTGTCGTCAGCGTGCAGGCTGAAAAAGACATAGCAACAATAGTAGGTGCAGCCCCACTCAGACTGGTTGAATAACGGATAGTGAGGGCTAACCGGAGAAAAAGATCAAGTACTGTACAAAGATTGGTATACCTTTTCTTGCGCAGAATGGCGGTATTGGATGGGGAAAGACCTTCAGTTTGGGAAAATGGGGCGTTGTGATCGACCTATCTAATCTCAACAAAGTCACTGTCGCTGCAGACAAGACGACCGCCACTATTGGAGGCGGTGCAAGCATTGGAGAAACCGTCGCAGCAGCCAACGCTGTCGGTGCTTTGATTATTACAGGCAACTGTAACTGCGTTGGCGCTCTGGGAGCTATGCTTGGTGGCGGATACGGTGTGTAATACGTGCATCTTGCGAGCATCTCAGCGCTAACTCACAGAAGGTAACCTCATGGGTGAGGTCGGCTTTGGAGTCGATAACATTATCTCCATGCGTGTGGTCATCGCTACCGGCGAGATACTCACAGTATCTTCTACGTCTCACCCTGAATTGTTCTGGGCACTTCGAGGAGCAGGTCCCAACTTTGGAATCGTGGTTTCAGCGACCGTCAGGGCAATGCCCGCTACCGAAGAAGATCGTACAGCATTCATCAACAACCTCTTATTTTCGCCCGACAAGCTCGAACAGGTTGCGCAAGCGGTGGAGGACCTTCCCCTCACGCCACAACAGCGAGTGTACCTCGTACTAACCTCCAGTGGCGAGCCACTTAACGAGCCCTCCATTCTGGTTACCGGCTTTCTTCGGAAGGGGACTAATGAAACAGGTCGCGCAGCCTTCGCCCCTTTTTACGATATCGGGCCTGTATCCCAATCCAGCGCAATTACCACATATGATCACTGGAACGATGCCAATATCGGCTTTTGTAACCGTGGTGGTCGCAAGCCGTCATACAGCTCAACTATCACTGGAATGAGCGCACAGAAGTGGCCTGAGATCTGGGAGCTCTACAAAGGTTTTCAGGCGAAAGGTCTAAATTCTGCTGTGCTTGTCGAGCGCTATAATCTGACCAAAGCCAAGTCCGCATCTCTCGACTCAACAGCCATGAACGAGGCATTGAGGAGGGACGCATTCTCACAGGCAATCGTTATACCGTGGTATGATGATGCTAGTCTCGATGTTGAAGCTTTGGAATTTGGAAGTAAGGTTAGGGCACTGTGGACAAGGAGTAGCAATCCGAAAAATGATCCAACGTAAGTCGTCATCGTTGCGATGATACTGTGCTCTTAATAAATTTTCTATAGGTATGCAAACTTTGCATTCGGGGACGAGACAAACACCGCCATCTATGGAACCGGTCTCGCGAGACTGAAAACGCTCAAAAAGAAATACGACCCGAAAAGAGTGTTTACTCAATGGTTTCCGATTCAGTCGTGAGCAAACAAACTCTGCGTAGTGGTACTGAACAATGAGATCAAAACATAGCTTTACTTTCTCGAACTCTAGATACACGCTGTTCATCCTCTAGTATGCTCAATCGGCCCTCAATTCTATCAATCAACCATTAACACCCCCTTCCCCTCTCTCCTAACTCAACCTCGCCCACCCACCACAAGCCTCACTCCTCATTGCAAGAACCAATCAACCTAATCGTCACACTCGAAGTCAAGTCTTCATACCTGGTATTCACCGATACGTCGTAGCAATCCGGCGTGTAGCGCGGCCTCTTGACCTCGCTTCTGTATTTCTTCTGTCCATTACAACTTTTACGTAGTTCAAATGTCAGACACTTCGAACGTGTTGCCGACACAGGAGTATTGCGGCATTGTTTTTAGATGACAGGCGGAAGATCTGGTACATATTAAGACGTAATGACTCACTGATGGGCGAGGAGGCTTTGGCGGTGGAGGCAATGTGAGAGGGCAAACGGTTAGTGGGGCAAAGAGTGCAGATATGGGCGTCATGCGTAGGTTTAATCTACTATGCTTTGTTTCTTACTGGGACTATAATTGATTTAAGTAATCATGAGTTGATGTTCAGGCAGTTGCTGAGGTCACAGAGTGCCCTTGATGGATCTTTCGTTATGAATCTTTACCTTGCGCACCCTGTCTTGGCTTGTTCCATTTGTGATAGCCCGCTAATCATAAGAAAGCCTTTTGTCAAAAATCACTTCACCTAACTCTGCAAAAGATCAAAAAGCCTGTTAGACCGGATTTGTAAAAAAACACGCGATCACCCAGGATCAATTTCATTCTACTGGCTTGTGCTGCGGCCACTTGACGCCGCATTCCCTTGACCTCAACATGCTATCCGTTGAGCACTCACATCATTGACAAGTGTGAAATCGCGCCATCTCGTCACATAACAACTTTGCGCACAGTGCTCCATCTTTCGTCTCCTTCCCAGCCACGTCGTCGAACCCGGAAGCCAGTTTACCATGACCCGCCAGCTCCTCACCTGCTAATTGACGAGTCTCCAGCTCTGACAAAGCCAATTAAGTTATGAAATCTTTGCCACTACACATACAGTCTAGGATTTGGAACAGTCAAAACTGGGGGATATTAGCGGATGTGAGGTTGTATACTCAGACGCAGGGAGGATGTCCTTACAAGGGGGACGTGGCAGGGCGGGGAAAAAGAGAGGAAGGAAGGGGACGAACCATAGGCATTATAATATTAGTAGAATTTCTATCCAGCACTCGCTTGTCTCCTAAATATGCCCCTTCTAACAAGCTGAGCTGGTAACGCGCCCTGTATCCTCCCTGATGATGATGCGACCCTAGCTCCCTTTAATTTGCATGTTGCGATGAACAACATGCATGGTAGGATGGCGCTACTAACCATTAGCAACTCGGAAAGGCACTGTAGTGTTGAGTCTTAGTTGGCGCTTGACGAACCGACTGTGGAGTCTGCCATTTGCTATGGTTCCAAAGAAGGTGAAGTGGACAGACAAGCAGATCGGGGTGTTCTAGATAGATAGGGCTAAGGTTATCTGGAGACCCGGTGATGGCCGAATCGCAGCCCAGGTGAATTTTGCAGGTTTCTATCTGGGAAACTTGTGGGAAACTTGTACTTCAGTTCGAGTGTTTGAGCAGTAATTGCACGGTGAAAGTCTGCTCCCTAAAGGCGGTCTGGAAAACGGGTATCCGCTTCTTAGTCATCCAAACCGTTAGCACAGGGACTGTCCTCCTCTGCACGGTGCCATTTCCAGTCGATGGCCTTCGTGCGTACTGCCTGTCAAGGTTCGTGGGCTCAAAAGCCTCCTCCTGTGTACTCTGGGTCCTCTCGGCGTCTGTATTATCCTCGTCCGCTGGTATCGACTCCTTTACTTCTCGATCGATATCCACACAAGTAAGCATAGTGTACATCCACCACACCTCTTTCGCATTCTTGTTATGCTCTGTCCCACTTGGCGCTACAATCCGTCGGACCATGTCCACAATGCCTACTAGTTTCGTTGTGCCCTCGCCCTGCGCCGAAACGGCTATAACCAGGTCGTCCTCTCTTAATGCATCCGGCATCTCAATCGTAGACGCAGTGTCTCTGTAGGCACCTAAGTATGTCTTCAGTCGGTTGATCCCAGACTTGACGTTCTGATTTTTGGAGAAGACGACTGGCACGATGTTCTGTGCGATTCGTATACGCTTTTGAACCTCAGGAATTTTACGTAGCTCGGAAGGCAGCCGTGTCCATGGCTCATAGAGTGATGAGTGGATTGTGGGCGGAGATGGTGGCTGCGATTGTTTCTTGGGCGCTATACCATTGACACTTTCTTGCGCTTTCCGCTTGTTGCCTGCGACTTTGGCTCCGTCGGCTTTCAACGCGTCATCTAGTACCCCGATGATGGGAAGTGTAGGTCCCTCGCTCGAGTATGGCGGAGTCGCAGTCACCGTTGTGATATTGGCATCTTTCTCGGCCGATGATGCAAATACCTCGCTCGTGCGCTTTGGCTTTCCCATTACGAACGACCGGACACATGCGATAGTCGAAACAAAGTGCGTGGCAGTTAGCGTTGCGGTTCACGTTAGAAAATGATGTTGAAGGTTAGGACGCGCCGAAAATCTAGGACGCGCCGCCGGAGATACCACATTGCGCTAATCTATCCCCGAATCCCCTCATCACCTTCCGTCATCCGAACTTCCATTACATAGTGCATACCTTAATCTCCACTACCACGAATCTACCTCAAAAATAAAAGACAATAATTCCTCCTACCATAATTAAGACACTATGGACGATAAAGTCGCTGAGAGTTTGGGTCGCTTGGAACTCGCCACACAAGGCCATCATCAGATCAGTACAGAGTACGTTTGCCGTGTAGATTTCCGAGGAGAACTAGTCTAACCATCAGAAAGTGAACAAGATGATTCTCATACGCCACCGTTCTTCCGTTTGCCGGCCGAGCTTCGTCTTATGATCTACCAACACGTCTTCGCCAACGAGATTATACATGTGCAACCGAAGTCCACTGATCCGCTTGGAGGCTCGTATCTCCCTAAATACCACGGAGTGCCGAGATACCAGCAAGTTGTTTCTCTTCTGATGACGTGTAGACACATCAGAGGAGAAGCGACGCCCAGTTTCAACGATTTGGTTGTATTTGACTTGACACTTTACTATAACTGTATGGCGGCCGCATACGAACTCGGACCAGAGATCTGCCGTGAAATCAGAGCAATCAAAGTAGAACCAAGGCTTGCAAAAAGATTAGCTATAGGACTCCAACAAGGTGCGCCACCCAGCACTAACTATAGGCATCTGTTGCCCTCTTTACAACGCGTGCATATCCAACAGACTTCTATATTTGGGCTACTTATGATGAGCCCTGATATGGCTGTGAGAGGATTGCGACTGTATTTTGGGTATGGTGATCTTGAGGTCATTTTTACTAGGACGATGTAGACTCTTCTGCATGGTCGAACATATCACCGGACCCTGAACAATAACGGTCGCCCATCGCCTTCATCCAGCTTCAGTTCACTCAAAGCTGATGCCAAAATCTAAACCTCCACATTTTCACCGAAACAAGATGCGCGTGTCACTCTACGACCACGGTTCTTGCTCAAATAAGTTAATAAAGATGCAATCCGGAGCAACTATGCCGGTGCAAGTAAGGACAAGACCATGGTTTTCGCAGATATGAGCTGACTTGCTGATAGGGCGCAATTAGATCAGGGAAACTCTTCACTTCTCTGTCTTTCCACTGAGCTTTGCAACAAAATCCACAAGCATGTTCGTTTTTGGGCAGACTACGGGTGTCTTTGCCAGCCAAATTCAACGAGCTTCCCGCAAATGCAAGCACACATACAGGCGTCATGAGCATCTCCAACTATACCTTACAAAGGTCGGCATAGAGGCCGTGCATGTTTTTCGCAGTCTCGTAAACTCCGGCAATACAAGATGGAAGCTTTCGTAAACAGTGGATTTACTATGGATCAATCTGACTACTGCCACAAATCTCACGGTAGACCCTTCCACCAATTCATGTTCTCCGATAAATCGCCGCGTCAATCCCCACCGCATCTTTCATGACCTTCATCGTCCATTCGCTGATTGGCTCCAGCGCTTTGACTGAATCGCCTAACTGTTCTCCCTCTCCGAACTCATGGATAGCTAGGAAGGATAGCTCTTGGAACCCTTCGCTTCCACCGGAAGTACTGGTTTGTTGTGATACGAGTGAATACCGGCATGTTCTTAGCCAGCTTGGTTGCTCAGACATCTGTTGGTTATGCTCTTCACGATACCAAGCGTCTAAATCTGCGGCACCGGCAGGTGATGGTTGCATAAGCGCTACCATGATTGTCTCCGCAGCTTCTATGCGTACAGTCAGCAAAGGGCAATACTTCACAGTTCCTTCATCTTCCGGCCGGCTATGACACAGAAAGGACGTACTACTGCTCTTCTCCAGATCGAAGATCTCGACCTCCCTATATGCCCTGATATCCCACTTCCCACCTATATTCTCTCCTTCCAGGAATTTCAGCATCTGCTTCACGTTGGCACGTGCCAAATCTTCTGTCTCGCATATGACAAGGTGCCGCTTTTTGTATTCTATATTTGCCGCTCTGTACTGCCTGGCGGTCTTGATACCTAGTACGTTGGCTGTTATGGCCGTGGGCAGGAGATCGATTTTT
>Ga0265797_10000810_pt1 | contig 56936 bp, 34 predicted proteins | sample P2T30metagenome_FD_192433 | JGI IMG/M metagenome (GOLD analysis project Ga0265797, IMG submission 192433) | Plant litter microbial communities from East Loma Ridge, Irvine, California - P2 T30 | ecosystem: Environmental > Terrestrial > Plant litter > Unclassified | place: USA: California...
GCGGCGCCCACCGCGACCCGGCCGCCATGGCCCAGGGCCTGAAGCGCGCGCTGGCCGATACCCTGCGCCAGTTCCAGGGCATGAAGACCAAGGATTTGCTGGAAGCCCGTCACGCCAAGCTGATGGCCTACGGTAAGTTCAAGGACACGACCCCGCGCGAGGAATGACGCAAACCGATGCGTAACAATAAAGCGGCTGGCCGCGGCAGGCCGGCCGCTGCCGGCATTTCCGCAGTCTTTGCGCAGGCCATCGACGGCCTGCGTCCCGAATACTTCCCCACAGCGTTGCCCCCCATCGCGGTCGCCCTCAGCGGCGGCCTCGATTCGATGGTGCTGCTGCGCGTCGCGCATGCGTACGCGCGCGAGCAGGGGCTGGCACTGTTCGCCTTCCACGTCCACCACGGCCTGAGCCCGAACGCCGGCGCCTGGCGCGAGCATTGCGCCGCCGCCTGCGCGGCACTCGGTGTGACCTTCGATGCGCGCGAAGTCAGCGTCGTCAAAGGCAGGAGCGGCGTCGAAGCCGCGGCGCGCAAGGCCCGCTATGCGGCGCTCGGCGAGATGTGCCGCGTCCACGGCGCCGGCCTCCTCTTGACCGCACACCACCTGGATGACCAGGCCGAAACCGTGCTGCTGCAACTGCTGCGCGGCGCCGGCCCGGCCGGGCTGTCCGGCATGGATGCGGCCAACCGCGCCTTGAGCCTGCTGGGCGACGCCCAACTCGTGATGGCGCGTCCGCTGCTGCAGGTGGGGCGCGCCGACCTGGAAGCGCTGGCGAAGGAGGAGGGCATCGCCTGGGTCGAGGACGAATCGAACAGCGACCCGCGCTATGCCCGCAACGCCCTGCGCCACACGGTCATGCCGGCCCTGGGAGCCGCCTTCCCGGGCTACCAGGCCCGCGTCGCGCGCAGCAGCATGCATGCCCAGGCGGCGCTGCGCGTCATGACCGAGGTCGCGGACCAGGACCTGGACGCTTGCCTGGACGGCGACGCGGTGATTCTCCCCAAGCTGCGTACCCTGAGCCCGGACCGCCTCACCAACGTGCTGCGCCACTGGTTCAACCTGCGCCGCCTGGCGATGCCGTCGACCGCCTGGATGGAGGAGATGATCGCCCAGCTGTTCGAGGCGCGCGACGACGCCCAGCTGCTGGTGGTCCACCCGGACTGCCACGTGCGGCGCCACCGCGACCGTCTCTATTTAGTACCCAAGCTGCCGGACCTGGCGGGCATGCGCGATCCGGACGACATCGGCGTCATCGACAAGCATGCGCAGGCTTTCGCTTGGGGCGGCGAAGCATCGATGGCCTTCCCGGACTATGGCGGCATCCTGCATTTCGACCTGGCCGAACGCGGCTTCGATCCGGAATGGCTGCGCGGCACCGCATTGGAAATCGACTTCCGCAAAGGCGGCGAGAAACTCAAGCTGGCCCCCAACCGTCCAAGCCGCAGCCTGAAAGCCCATTTCCAGGCCAGCGGCATCCCGGCCTGGGAGCGTGCGCGCCTGCCGATCGTGAGCAGTGGCCTCGACCTGCTGTACGCGGCGGGGCTGGGCATGGACTGCCATCACGTCTCCAGCGGCCCCGGCCGCATTGCCTTGCGCTGGGAATCCACGTCAGGAAAGTAATGCTATTTCCGCATTACCATATTCCGATTTGGTATAGGTTTCGCCGCCCAAGGTCTTGAGATTCTGCACCGCAGCATGTAGAGTGAAAGGCTCTATTGACTTTTTACAAGCGGAAACTCCCACAGTCATGGCTTTAATCGTCCACAAATATGGCGGGACGTCGATGGGTTCGACGGACCGTATCAAGAACGTCGCGGCGCGTGTCGCCAAATGGCATGATGCCGGTCACCAGGTCGTCGTGGTGCCGTCGGCGATGTCCGGCGAAACCAACCGCCTGATCGCCCTGGCCAAGGAAATCATGGCCCAGCCGGATCCGCGCGAACTGGACATGATTGCATCGACCGGCGAGCAGGTCTCCGTGGGCCTGCTGGCCATGGCGCTGCTGGCGCGCGGCAAGGATGCCGTGTCCTACACCGGCTGGCAGGTGGGTATCAAGACCGACTCGGCCTTCACCAAGGCCCGCATCCAGTCGATCGACGACACCCGCGTGCGGGGCGACCTCGCAGCCGGCAAGATCGTGATCATCACCGGCTTCCAGGGCGTCGACGAACAAGGCAACATCTCGACCCTGGGCCGCGGCGGCTCGGACACCTCGGCGGTGGCCATCGCGGCCGAGCTGAAGGCCGACGAATGCCTGATCTACACCGACGTCGACGGCGTCTACACCACCGACCCGCGTATCGTCGACGAGGCGCGCCGCCTGTCCAAGATCACCTTCGAAGAGATGCTGGAACTGGCCTCGCTGGGCTCGAAAGTCCTGCAGACCCGCTCCGTCGAATTCGCCGGCAACTACCGCGTTCCGACGCGCGTGCTGTCGTCGCTGACCGATCCCCTGATGCCGCTCGAAGAAGAAGCCAACTCGGGTACCCTGATTTCGTTTGAGGAAGAAAGCAATATGGAACAAGCCGTCATCTCGGGCATCGCCAACCACCGCGATGAAGCCAAAATCACCGTCCTGGGCGTGCAGGACAAGCCGGGCGTGGCCTACCACATCCTCGGCCCGATCTCCGATGCCAACATCGAGGTCGACATGATCATACAGAATCAGTCGGTCGACGGTAAGACCGATTTCACCTTCACCGTCTCGCGCGGCGACTACCAGCGCGCGCTGGGCGTGCTGGAAGCGAACAAGGAAACCCTGGGCTTCACCCGCCTGCTGGGCGATGCCAAGGTCTCGAAGGTCTCGGCCGTCGGCGTCGGCATGCGCAGCCACGTGGGCGTTGCCTCCAAGATGTTCCGCACCTTGTCGGAAGAGGGCATCAACATCATGATGATCTCGACCTCGGAGATCAAGATCTCGGTCCTGATCGACGAAAAATATATGGAACTGGCCGTACGCGCCCTGCATAAAGCATTTGGTTTAGAGCAAGCTTAACTTTATCGCATATTTTTGGCTGCACTTCCTTGACGAAATGGGGTGTGGCCATTAAGATGCTTGCACTCAGCGACAACGAGCAACACTGTGAAGCTGATTGGAGACGTGGCCGAGTGGCCGAAGGCACATCCCTGCTAAGGATGCATATGGCTTATACCCGTATCGTGGGTTCGAATCCCACCGTCTCCGCCAGAACAAGGTTTGCTGACCACTAGCAAACTGCGAAAACCCCCGGATCTCATACTGAGGCCCGGGGGTTTTTTGTATTGTAGCGTCCGCTTGTGTCCAGCTGAGTCCAGGATCTATAGGGTAGGCGTGAGGGTATACGGTAGACCCTCCTGCAACGTTTACCCTTAAACCCAACCACCACATTCCACGGCGCGCCATCGGCAGTAAAACACTCCATCCTCGCACTCAAGGAATGGCGGCAGAAGAGACCGGAGTTATTCGCTAAACGGGTTTATGATCAAACGGGACTCGACACCTGGCAACACGCAGACGGTGACAATCCAGTGACTGACCTTCTCCTCATCCTTCGTAAAAGCCGACCAGCGCATCACGCAAGGCTTCAGGGGCCTCGAGCGGAACCATGTGACCACTGCCGCCGATGATCTCGAGCCAGGCGCCCGGTACCTGCTGCGCCATCGCGCGCAGGTCGTCCACACGCACCATCGCATCCTCCTGCGCGCCCACGATCATTACAGGCATGCGCAGTTCCTGCAGGCGATCCATCAAGTCGGTCCGCTCCATTGACGCGGCAAACTGGGCCAGCATCGTGTCCTTACCGAGATCCAGCGACATCTGCTGGATGACGCCGGCGATCGACGGATCGGTCAGGTGGGCCGGCAGCACGAAGTTGCGCAGCTGGCTCGGCGTCGTGCCGGCAAAGGCGTGCTGTTCCAGCACGGCCATCGCGCGTTGGCGCCTTTCCTTTTCCTCCGGGCGCAGTCCGCGCGCCGAGCTGGAAATCAGGACCAGCGAGGCCACGCGCCCGGGGTGGGCCAGTGCATGCTCGAGCGCCAGGTAGGCGCCCATCGAAAACGCGACGATATGGGCCGCCGGTGCGGTGCGTGCCGCGATCAGCGACTGCATCTGTTTGCGCGTGCGCGCCTTGAACAGGGGGACATGGCTGGTCTCCAGCGCCGCTGGCAGCAGCGGCACCAGCTTGCCCCACAGGCGCTGGTCGCAGAGGGTGCCGGGGATCAGGTCGAGGCGGCTCATGCCGGCACCCGGGCAGGAACGGTGGCGTACAGGGTAAAGCGCATGGAGGCGGCAGTCATGATGGGTCCAGGGCAGTCAGTGCAGGGTTTCGCGCATGGCGAGCGGCGCGAACAGGCGGCGCCATGCCAGGCTGATGAGAATCGTGGCGCAGCCGCCGGCGACCACCGAGCCGACCACGCCGAGGGCCGCGGCGGTCAGCCCCGACTCGAATTCGCCGAGCTGGTTGCTGGCGCCGATGAACAGCGTGTTCACGGCGGCGACGCGGCCGCGCACCTCGTTCGGCGTTTCCAGCTGGACCAGCGTCTGGCGCACCACCACACTGATCGTGTCCGCGCCGCCGGCGATCGCCAATAACAGGAGCGAGAGCGGGAACGAGCGCGACAGGCCGAAGGCGGCGATGCAGATTCCGTACACGCCGACCGCGGCCAACAGTTTCTTGCCGACCCCTCGGCTGATCGCATGCCGCGACAGTGCCAGGCCGACGCACAGGGCGCCGACGGCGGGGGCGGAGCGCATCAGCCCCAGTCCCTGTGGCCCGACGTGCAGGATTTCGTTGGCGTAGATCGGCAGCAGCGCCGTGGCGCCGCCGAACAGGACGGCGAACAGGTCGAGCGAGATCGCGCCGAGCAGCACGGGCTTGGCCCAGATGAAGTGCAGCCCGGCCAGGATCGTCCTGGCGCTCACCGGCTCGCGCGGCGGTGATACGTGATCGTAGCGGATCAGCGCGTACAGCACGGCGCTGGCGCCGAATAGCGCGGCGCAACTCAGGTAGTTGACGTTGATACCGAGGGCGAACAGCACACCGCCGAGGGCCGGCCCGGTGATCACCGAAGCCTGCTGGACCGTCGTGCCGAGCGCCATGGCGCGGGCCAGAACGCCTTCGGGCACCAGCATCGGCAGCAGCGACTGCTGCGCCGCCATCTGGAATGGCCGGATCGCGCCCAGCATCAGCGACAAGCCGAGCAGAACGCCGCGCGTCACCAGATGTGTGAAGGTGAGCCATGCGACCAGGGCCGCGATCGCGGCCTGGATCGCCAGGCAGGCGGCAATGAGGCGGCCGCGGTGCATGCGGTCGGCGCAATGGCCGGCGACGAAGGTGGTCGCGAGGCCGGGCAGGAACTGGCAGAGACCGACCAGGCCGAGGTCCCACGCGCTCGACGTGATGCCGTACATGTGCCAGCTGATCGCCAGCATCAGCATCTGTTGGGCGGCGATGGAAGCTGCGCGCGCACCGAGGAAGCGCACCAGTGAGGCATTGTGGCGGAGAAGTGGGGCCTTGCTGAAGGTCATGAGGTGGGGTGGATGGTCAGCATCGATGTCGTCGTGTCGACGCATAGCTTAATGGTCCCGTGCCGGAAAAACCTTGGACGAAACCGAGATTCGCTTGCATGTTTGTGTGCCCGAGGGGAGCCGCAGATCCGGTTTGACGCAATGGTAAAATCGCCCGCTGCACAGGAACGCGACCACGCGCGCACATCGACCTGGAGGGTCAATACGGTGTCGGAACTCGACTGGTACCTCGAAATCAACCTGAAGGCGCGGCAGCTGCGGCTGCTGGTGATGGTCGACACCTACCGCAATCTGACCCAGGTGGCGGACGTCACCCACGTGACCGTGCCCGCGGTGTCGAAGTCGCTGGCCGAGCTCGAGAAGGGGCTGGGGCTGGTGCTGTTCGCGCGCACGCCGCGCGGCCTGGTGCCGACGCCGTATGGCGAATGCCTGATCCGCCATGCGCGCGCGATGCTGACCACCCTGCGCCAGGCACGCGACGAGTTGAACGCGATGGTTGCCGGCAACGAGGGCAAGCTGTATGTCGGTATGCTGCCGGCATCGGCGTCCGTGCTGTTGCCCCACGCACTGAGCCTCCTGAAACAGCGCTCGCCCGGCACCAATGTCGTGGTGACGGAGGGAACGACGGCATCCCTGCTGCCCGAACTCTGGCAGGGCCGCCTCGACCTGATCGTGGGCCGCCTGCCGCCGCCCGCGGATACCCATGCCAGCTTCGAGGAAAAGGAATTGCTCGAAGAACCGCTGGCGCTGATGACGGGCCACCGGCATCCGCTGGCGCGCCGGAAAAATGTCGCCTGGTCCGATCTGCGTTCCTACCCCTGGATCCTGCCGCCGCCCGGTTCGATCCTGCGCGACCCGCTCGAGCGGGTGCTCGAAGCCCATGGCGTACCGCTGACGAACAACTACATCGAAACCTTGTCGGTGTATGTCGCGCGGGCGCAGCTGCAAGTCTCCGATTTCATCGCCGTGATGGCTTCGACGGCGGCCCACGACGCCACGCAGCCGCTGCACCAGCTGCCCTTGAACCTGCCCAAGCTGCTGCGTCCCGCTGGCGTGCTGTGGAACCGCAGCCGCGGCTTGAATGCCGGCGCCGGACTCATGGTGTCCTGCCTCGAAGAAGCCGCGCGCCAGCTCGCCGGTCCCGCCATTGCGGCCAAACCCGGGTAAGCCCTGCCGCGCCGCGCTGGCCGAAGCGCAGCCTCGCGTGTTGCTTAACCGTTGGCTCAATCCGTCTTCAATTTTTTCAATTGAGGCAGGAAGTTGTGCTCGGCAAAATGCCCTCGCGTCGAACACACAAGGCAGACCGACGCGATAACTGCCGATAACACCATACGAGACACAGGCAATGATCAACAGCAGGACGATGCTGTGTGCATGCGCGGCACTCACGGCGCTGGCGCTGGCGCGCGCCGAGGGCAGGGCATCGCCGAAGCGGGCTTTCGTGATCGGCGCCCGCGCCGAGTATGCGCTGTCGACGCGCACCTGACAGGCGGGCAGCCCAGGCTCGATAACGATATTGGAGGAGACATTCATGCGTGACCAACCATTCACCCGCCCAAGCGCGGCCGCGCCGGACGGCAGCGGCATCCTGGCCGGCGCGGCGCAGCAGGGCCGCGGCGAGAATCGCTGGGCCATCCTGGTGCTGCTGGCGCTGGCCCTGATGATTTCATTCGTCGACCGCACCAGCCTGTCGTCCGCGCTCGCGGACAAGGGCTTCGTGGGCGAGTTCGCCCTGAGCAGCGTCGAGCGGGGATGGCTGAACTCGGCCTTCTTCTGGTCCTACGGCCTGATGCAGATGCCGATGGGCTGGCTGGTCGACCGCTACGGCGTCAAGTGGCCCTACACCGTGTGCTTCACGCTGTGGTGCCTGGCCGCCGCCGCGACCGGCTTGGTGACGACGCTGACGGCGCTGATCCTGATGCGCCTCCTGATGGGGATGGCCGAAGCGGTGGCGGTGCCGGCGACCTACCGCTACCTGGCGAACAACTTCGACGAAACGAAGAAGGGCACGGCGCTCGGCATCTTTTCCATTGGCGGCAAGATGGGACCCGCGCTCGGCGCGCCGATCGCGTCCTGGATGATCGTCAACTACTCGTGGCAGCTCATGTTCCTGGTCACCGGCCTGGCCGGCTTGCTCTGGGTGTTGCCCTGGCTGCGACTGGTCCGCAACGACTACCCGTCCAGGACCGAGCTCAAGGCGGCTGTCCATCGCGCGGCCTCGGTGCCGCTGCGTAACCTGCTGGCGAGTCCCGTGGTCTGGGGTGGCCTGGTCAACAATTTCTGCTACAGCTATTTCGCTTTCTATTGCATGACCTGGATGCCGGCCTACCTGGTCGAGCAGCGCGGACTGTCGCTGGAAAAATCCGGCCTGTACACCTTCTTCAGCTTCGCCGGCATCGCCATCGTCGCCTTGCTGGCCGGCCTGGCGGCCGACCGGCTGATCGCGCGCGGGCACGATGCGGTGGCGGTGCGCAAGTCCTTCATCGTCGCCGGCTTCCTCGGCGGGACCACGGTGCTGCTGGGGGCGTATGCGCCCACGCTGGAGCTGGCACTGTTCTGGAACGTGATGTCGCTGTCGCTCCTGGGCCTGGTCACGGCGAACAACCTGGCGCTGTGCAAGCTGACGCTGATCCCGAAGCAGGCGGTCGGACTCAATACCGGCCTGCAGCAGGTGGCCACCAGCCTGGCTGGCGGCGTCTCGGCCAGCCTGTCCGGCTGGCTGCTGCACGTGGGCGGCAGCTACGCGCTGCCGATGAAGGCGATCTTCATCTTCCTGCTGGCCGGCGCCACCAGCACCGTGGTGCTGATGCGCCGGAAGTGGGCGCCGAAGGTCAACGCGCTCTGAGTCGGTAAAGTGCAGGCGAATATGACTTTTGTGCAGTGACTTGGACGGCGCCGCCCAGTATCGTCATTCCCATCGATACTGCCGTCCGGATTGCACGCCCGCGACCGGCATCGACATTGCGTGACCACTCGCCGGTGGCGCGCCACAACAGAGACATCAAAACTATTATCAGGAGCACAATTCATATGGATCGCAGAAAGGCCCTACGGCTGATCGGCTCGGCCGCGGTGGCAGCCCAACTGCCCGCACGTGCAGCCACAACCCAGGCCGCCAGGGCGGTGGCAAAGAAGGGCGTCATGCTGATGAACCGCATCGCGCCCTCGGTGTCCGAACTCTACATCGCCAATCTTGACGGCAGCAACGAACGCAAGCTGCTGGCCGACAGCCTGTACGAGTACAACGTCAGCCTGTCGCAGAACGCCGAATGGCTGGTCTTCACGTCCGAACGGCGTGGCGATGGGCAGTCGGACATCTTCCGCGCCCGCGCCGATGGCAGCAACATCACGCCGCTGGTCGACAGCGATGCCATGGACGACGCCGGCGTGCTCTCACCGGATGGCACCCGGCTGGCCTTCGTTTCCACCCGCGACGGCTACCGCGCGAATATCTGGCTGAAGGACCTGCGCAGCGGCAGCCTAAGGCAACTGACCGGTATCGGCGGGGTGCATGGCAAGGCCGACATGCCGGACTGCTACTTCCGCCCCTCGTGGTCGCCCGACGGCAAATGGATCGCGCTCTCGAGTGACCGCGACACCACCTGGACCGGCCACGACGACGGCCATGGCTGGGAGCATACCCAGGAACTGAGCATCTACGTCATCCGTCCCGACGGCACGGGCTTTCGCAAGGTGTCCTCGCGCAAGGGCTACTGCCAGGGTTCGCCGAAATGGTCGCCCGACGGCAAGCGCATCGTGTTCTATGAAATGCTGGTCGAATCGACCTGGCGCGCGCGCCGCCCGAACTACTACGGCAAGGCGAACTCCCAAATCGTTTCGATCGACGTCGCCAGCGGCGAGCGGATCGAGCACACCAAAGACAACGAACTGAAGCTGCACCCGCAGTTCATCACGAACACCGAAATCGGTTACCTGATCAAATACGGTCCGAACGAGGGCCTGGCCTATACCTCGGGCCGCCCGCCGGTGAAGCAGGCCTTCCTGCGCGCGCCGGCCTGGACCCCGGACGGCAAGTCGGTCATCTACGAAAAAGTGTCATTCAAGCCGGTGCGCCCCGTGAACAAGCCGCTGTTCAGCTGGGATCCGGAGTGGGATTACCGCTTCACCGACGTCTATCCGCTGATGTCGCGCGACGGCTGGATCGTCTACACCGACAAGCAGACCGGCAACAGCTCGGTCGAGATCATGCGTCCGGACGGCTCCGGCAAGCGCAAGGTCTTCGAATCCGCAGGACGCGGCCTGGATGACACCAAGGTGCGCATGGGCCTCGCAGGCGCCTTCCAGCCCTGCTGGTCGCCGGACGGTGAATGGATCGCGTTTGGCCTCGGTTATTGGTTCAACGAACGCCAGACCATGACGGCGGCCATATGGCGTGTGCGCCGCGACGGCAGTGGCGCGGAACAGCTGACCGACGGCACTTTGCACTCCGGCTTCCCGAGCTACTCCGCCGACGGCAAGGAACTGGTGTTCCGGGTGTGGAGCGAAAAGGAGAAGGGGCTGCGCATCCTGAACCTGGAGACCAGAAAGCTCCGCGTGCTGACCCAGGGCTTCGACAATCTGCCGGGCTGGTCGCCGGACGGCAAGCGGATCGTCTTTACCCGCCGCGGCGACGACAACAACTACGACATCTTCACGATCCGGCCGGACGGCACCGGCCTGGTGCGCTGTACGGACCACCCGTCCGGCGACGGCCACGCGGTGTGGACGGCCGATGGACGCATCATGTGGAGCGGCTCCCAGCATGGCTTCCGCGACGAGGCGGCGCTGTACGACCAGACCTTCCAGCAGTACGGCCAGATCTACATCATGAATGCCGACGGTAGCAACAAGCGCATGCTAACGGACAGCAAATGGGAAGATTCGATGCCCCTTTACGTCCCGGCCAGTACCTGAACCAATCGATAGCGGCGGCGCTATCGGGGCCGGCCATGCCTGCTTCACCGGCGGCGCCTGGTCTGCCCCTTCAACTACCCGCAGTACGCCGGCGATGGCCTCCATCGCCCGACGACCCATCCCACATTTCTTCCTCTTTTCGCCATCGCTTCGGCATCGGAAAAGTGCCAGCGAATGTGCCGTGCATGCAAGGACGCGAGCCATGCGATCTCCTACTCTGTTCCTGTAGTAGCCGTGGCCGGCAAGCCGCCGGCCGATAAGGTCCTGGTAGCATTGACACGAGCAGGAGACAACAGATGTGGAAGCAATTGGCGATGTCAGGCATCGCCTTCTCGGTGTGTGCCGGCGGTACGGCGGACGCCCAGGTGTCGGTTACGCCGTATGGTGTGGTCGACACCGCGATGGAGTACCAGAACGGCGGCGCGGGTTCGCAGGTGCGGCAAGTGTCCAGCGCGTTGTATGCGACGGTGTATGGTTTCAAAGGCAGCGAAGACCTCGGCAACGGGACGCACGTCAATTTCCAGCTTGAGGAAGGGTTCGACAACACGACCGGGCAGATGTCGGCGGCAGGGACCGCGTTCAACCGCTTGGCCTGGGTCGGGATATCGGGCACATTTGGCGAGTTACGCATCGGCCGTCAGAAGAAGCCGCAATACCTCTTCCTGAACAACGAGAGCGATCCGACCGGGGTCAAGAGCATCGCATCGCCGCTGAATAATTTCGGCGACAATTCGGTCCGGTCCAGCAACGCGATCGCGTATTTCACGCCGACCGTATACGGCTTCAGCGAGCAGTTCATGGTGGCGCTGCGCGAGGAAGCCGACCAGAGCGCGCTGGTATCGTACAACGCGGTCATGCGCTATGTGAACGGACAGCTGCGGGTGCTCGCCGGCTATGAGAAGACCGGCGCCACCGGTACGTCGCTGGCGCAGAAAGTGCTGAGGGGCGTGGTCTCGTATGGCATCGGCGATGTGCGCCTCTATCTCGCCTATCAAGGTGAAAGCCGCAGCGACGGCAGCGAACACCTGCAGATCTACGAGGCGTCCGGGGCCTGGCGCTTCACGCCGGCCAATCAGCTCTCGATCCTGTACGGCTACGCCCGCGACCGCAGCGGGGCCGGCGGCAGCGGCCAGCAACTGGGCTTGCTGTACCAGTACAAGCTGTCCCGCCGCACGGAATTGTACAGCGCTTCCGGCATCCTGCAGAATCGGAACCAGGCGCAATACACGCTCGACGGTACCCAGTACTCGGGCATTCCCGGGGCGCCCGGGGCCTGGGTGCGCGGGATCAACTTCGGCATCGCGCACCACTTTTGAAAGCTTGATGTTCCAGCTCGAGCGCCGCATTCCGGGGAATGCGGCGGTCCTACCATGCTGGTCTGCGCAGGCTGATTGCGGCATCTGCAGCCGGCCGTCGACTATGCTTCCAGGAACTGGCCGTCGCGGACGACTTTGGCGAACAGGCGCAGCTGGTTGCAGGTGCGGCCGCGTTCACCCTCCACGCGCGCGGTGGGCAAGCCGGATTCCTGGTATGTGGACTCCTGGTGAAGTGGCCGCTCAGCCGAGGTTTGCAGTGACTTCGTCGAACAACTCCTCGTACGACAGCCTGCGCAGGATGATCCGCTGGTCCAGCGCCCAGTCGATCGCCAGTTCGATGCCCTTGCGGTTGGCTTCATAGCCGATCGGCGGGAACACCGCCGGCACACCGCCTTCGGTGAGCTTGCGGCTTTCCACCACCATCCGCGCCAGCTCGCGTACGATGTCGGGCCTCTGCTTCGACAGGTCCTGGTGCACCACGAACATGTGGTTGATCGGGACCACGCCTTCGCGCGCGAACCAGTCCCTGGCCGCCTGCTGGGCGTTGGGAACAAGGGTGCGCACGCGCGGGTCCTTCGGCATGTCCTCGCCCAGCAGGGCAGCCGCCAGTTCGCCGTCCAGCATCATCTGCGGGATCGACGCGCCTTTTGGCAAGCGCTCGCAGTTGGGCGGGTCATTGTATTCGGCCAGATGGCCATCGTTCAGCGTCATCCAGGTGACCTTGTCGAGGTCGACACCGTATTCGTGGCGCAGGATGCCGCGGATCCACAGGGCGGTGGTTTGCGTGTAGGTGCGCACACCGACGCGCTTGCCCTCGATGTCCTTCGGGTCCAGGTGGCCGAAGTCGACGTTGAAGCCGGCGCAGTGGTGCTGGAAGCGGCCCGAGATCGGGGTCGGCAGCAGCACGTAGGGCTTGCCGTAGGCTTTCGCCTGCAGGAAGGTGACGATGGCAAGCTCGCCGGCGTCGAAGGCGTTCTCGCGCACCATCGCCTTGAAGCCGTTGTGGGCCGGCGTCGGGCCGCAGAAGTCGAGGTTGACGAGTTCGGATTTGACGCGCCCGTCGCGCAAGGCCCTGGTGACCGCGTATTCGGCCAGGTTGACCTTGAGGGTCGGTACGCCGGTGTAGTCGGTTCCGCTTCCGGTAGTGCTCATGTTAGTGTCTCCTGTTGCTCAAATGATTACAATCTGACCTCGATCAGCGTGGGACCTTGTTCGCGCGTCGAATCGACCATGGCCTTGTAGAAGCCTTCGGCGCTGTCGACCGAGACCGCGGGCACGCCCATGCTTTTCGCCATCGCCAGCCAGTTGATGCGCGGACGGTCGATGTCGATCATGGCCAGCGCCTGCGGGCCCGGCGCGCCGGCGCCCATGTTCGCGTACTCGGCTTTCAGGATGGCGTAGCTGTTGTTGGCGAAGATGATGGTGGTGATGTTCAAGCCTTCGCGCGCCTGGGTCCACAGAGACTGGATCGTGTACATCGCGCTGCCGTCGCCGACCATGCAGAACACGCGCCGGTCCGGGCAGGCCAGGGCCGCGCCGGTGGCCACCGGGGTGGCGTAGCCGATCGAGCCGCCCATGTTGTTGATCAGGTCGTGTGGCGCGGCGCCCACCGTCAGGCCCATGGTCTCGCGGCCTGTGGTCAAGGATTCGTCGACCAGGATGCAGTTTTCGGGCAGTGCCGCGGCCAGGGCGGCGGCGATGGTGGCCGGACCGAGCTTGCCGGTCGGAGGCGTGGCGTCGGTACGCTGCTGCGGCACCGCATGGGCCGACCCGGCGCCCAGCGCATGGAGCAGCATTTCCAGGCCGATGGCGGAATCCTCGCCCTGCTCGACCAGGCCATGGACGCTGGTTCCCGGGGCTTTCAGCAGGCTCGGTTTGTCCGGGTAGCTGAAGAAGGCGATCGGCTCGGTGGTCTCCAGCGTGACGATGTGCTTGAAGCCTTTCAGGAACTCGAGCGCCTGCGGCACCGCGTACGGGATGCGCTCGAGCGTCACGCGGCCCGCACCACGCTCGATGCGCGAGGTGAAGAACTGGGTGGCCAGGCGGCAGCCGGTGGCAGCCTTGAGGCGGCCGGCCAGCTCCAGTGCACGGCCGCGCGTCGCCTGGCCGGCCAGGATGACCAGCGTCGGCTCGCCCGAGCGCAGCACCTTCGCAATATGCTCGACGCGATCCACATCCGGCGCCTTCGGTCGCGCCGGCACTGGCGTCGGCACCACCGGTACATCGCCGGCATCCTGCCACGAGGCGTCGCCCGGCAGGATCAAGGTCGCGATCTGCCCCGGCAGCTCGCTGGCCTTGGCAATTGCCGTGCTGACGTCCCAGGCCACCGACTGCGGCGAGCCGACCGTGCGCACCCAGTGCGACAAGGGCCGCGCCAGGCCTTCGATGTCCGAGGTCAATGGCGGATCGTACCGCAGGTGAGCGCGCGAATGCTCGCCGACGATGTTGACCATGCCCGAGGAGGCGCGCTTCGCGTTGTGGATGTTGGCCAGGCCGTTGGCCAGCCCCGGCCCCAGGTGCAGCAGGGTCGAGGCCGGGGTGCCCTTCATGCGGTAGTAACCGTCGGCGGCGCCGGTACAGACGCCCTCGAACAGGCACAGCACGCTGCGCATCTTAGGGTTCTCCAACGCCTTCAGGAAGTGCATCTCGGACGTGCCAGGGTTGGCGAAGCAGATATCGACGCCCTGATCGGTGAGCGTCCGGACCAGGCTTTCGGCGCCGTTCATCAATACCCCGCCATGTCGCGCGCCTTGCCGACCACGCCGTAGCTGCGCTGCGGCGCCGACATCAGGAATTTATAACCTTCCTTCAGCAGGCGCTCGTAGTTGCCGGCCGTGGTGTGCGGATTGCCGACGATGACCTTGTGCTTGTGGCAGGTCTCGACGATCCTGCGCATCGCATCGAGCACTTCAGGGTGTTCGTACTGGCGCGCCAGGCCCAGTTCCTGCGACAGGTCGCCTTCGCCGATCAGGCAGAAGCCGATGCCGGGCACGTCTTTCAGGATGTCGTCCAGGTTCTCGATGGCCTGGGTACTCTCGATCATCAGGCCGACCAGCAGCTCGCCCTGCGGTGCCAGCGGCCAGACGTCGGCCTTGGCGTAGTATTCGGCCTGGCTCAGGCCCCAGTAGCGTGCGGCGTTGGCCGGGCCGTCGCCGCGGATGCCCTTCGGCTCGTACAGCGGCGCATTCTTGGGTCGGGCGTAACGGCAGGAGGCGACCGCGTTCCAGGCCTGCTCGACGGTGGCCACGTGCGGCGTGATCACGCCGTACACGCCGCGGTCCAGCACCTGCTTGGCGAAGGACTGGTTCATCTCGGCGCCGTTGGCCGGGATGCGCGCCAGCGGCGTCACGCCGGGTGCGACCGAACCGGAGCTTGCAATCTGCTTTCGGTTCAACATGTACTGCAGCGCGTCGCCCAGCGCCGACACATCGTAGGGGTTGTGCTCCATCTCGAACACGATGCCGTCATAGGGGGCGTCGCTCATCTCGACGGCGGTCTGCTTGTCCAGCTTGGCGAAGGCCGTGAGGGCCGGTTTGCCCTGTTCCCAGGCGCGGATGATGCCGTTAAGGCGGTTGGTACTCATGATTTGTCCTTGTTGTCTCGTGTGGTGAATCCGCTTACTTGTCCTCGGGGCTCCAGTACATGAACCCCATGCCTTCGCCGGTGCCGGCCGCGGTGCGGTAGCAGGGCACGTAGTCGACCAGGGTCATCTCGGCGCCGGTGTCCTGCAGGGCCATCATCACGGACACGTACAGCTTGATCTCCGAGGTGCCCGACTGGTAGGAGCGCTCGTCCACCGCCGCCAGACCTTCGTAGTCGTAGTTGCGCAGCATGCCCATGATGCGCTGGTCGAATTCGGTATCGCAGACGAAGTGCGACAAGCCGCCGGACGCGATGATCGCCACCCGGGCGTCGCTCTTCCAGGCCTTGATCGCGTCGCGCAGCGTGCGCCCGAACTCGATGCAGCGGCTCATCGGCGGCTGGGTCGGCGGGTAGAAGCAGTTCATCAGGACCGGCACGTGCGGCGGCGGGTTGTCGCCCATGATCTGGCGGTACACGAAGCTGAACGCGTGCGGGGCGATCGGCGCGACCGGCTTCATCCAGACGTTGTCCGGCCAGCGCATCAGGTCGGTCAGGTCGAAGTTCTCGCGCTCGAAGGTCTGCAGCAGGTAAGTGGCCAGTTCCGGGTGGGCCTTGTGCGTGACCTCGTGGTCCGGCGCATACACCGAGCGCTGCGGAGGACCGTTGTAGACGTCCTCGCCGCTGTAGATGGCGATCGACGGCGACATGTGGGTGAAGATCTCCTTCTGGTCCTTGCCGAGGATGATGGCCACGTCCGGCGCGGCGCGCTCGTAAGCGGCGCGCATCTCGTCGAGCGCGGCGCGGCAACGGGAGGCACGCGCGGTACGCTCTTCGATGGTCAACAGCGCCTCGTAGCCTTCGTGCAGGCGCTCGGCTTCCAGTTCGGGATAAGTCCAGGTGCGGTTGCGGTACCACAGCTCGGGATTGTTGCGGTCACGCTCGCCGTTCTTGAGCCAATCCTCGGGCGCCTGGCCAAGCATGCCGCTGTGGGGGACGGCCATGCCGAACACGATTTCTGCCATTTCTATTTACTCCTTCAAGTCGATCCGATGGGCGCGCCGCAGCGCCGCCCTATTCATTGTTTTGTCAGCGTCCGTCGGTACCCGAGCGCGCCGCAGCTTCCGACGCGGGGGCAGGCCGCACTGCGGCCGGGATATCGACGGATGCCGCGTTCACCTTCGGCGCCCATTTGCGCTGCAGCAGGATCACGGAACTGGCGGCGCCGATCACCAGGAAGCCGAAGATCGCCATCATGGGCAGCTCGTAGCTGCCGCCCACGTGCAGCAGCCACCCGGACAGGCTGGCCGACACGCCGCCTGCAAGGCTGGTGGCCACCTGCTGCAGGCCGGTGTTCAGGCCGATGGCCGGTTTCGGGATCAGGGTGAGCTTGCACAGCGTCGTGTTGTTGGCGGTGACGAGGCCCAGCAGCGACAGCGAGACCACGTTCCAGAACAGCGCCATCTGCAGCGTGTCGGCATAGGCCCCCAGCAGCACGGTGGTGCCGCCGATGAAGCCGGCCACCACGAAGGACTTCCTCACCAGCACGGCATCGATGCCGCGGGCAATGAAGCGGTCCGCCGCCCAGCCCGCGATCGTCGCGACGACGGCGATGCCGGCGAAGCTGAAGAAGGTGTACAGCCCCGAATTCTCCAGCGACAGGCCGCGTTGCTCGACCAGGTAGGCCGGCATCCAGGTCATGCAGTAAAAGGTGAAGTACCCGTAACAGAAGTTGTTGACCATGCCGCCCCAGACCACCGGGCTGGCCAGCAGGTTGCCGAAGGTGACGCTCGACGGCGTGTTGCGCGCCACCGTACGCTCCAGCGCCGACGGGAAGTCGTTGCGCAGTACGGCCAGCCACGGTCCGAGCCACAGCAGGCCGACCAGGCCGGTAGCGACGAACATCATCTGCCACGAGTGGTTGACGATCATCCAGGCCGCGATCGGCGCGCCGATCGCCGGGCCGAACTTGCCGCCCATCGTGAACAGGCCGACCGCCAGGCCTTTCTGGCTCTCGTCGAAGTTGTTGCCCATCCAGCGGTAGCTGGCCGGCATCACGATGGCTTCGGTGGCGCCGATCAGCAGGCGCATGACGATCAGGGCGGTCAGCGTGGTCACCAGCCCGGTGAGCGCGGTCGCCACGCACCACAGGCCGAAGCAGATCGCATACGGCCACTTCACGCCGTAGCGGTCGACCACCCAGCCCATCACCAGCTGGAACAGGCCGTAGGTCCAGAAGAAGGACGCGTTGAGCCAGCCGCGTTCCAGGCTGGTCAAGCCGAATTCCCTGATGAAGCTCTTGTCCGCCAGTGCAGAAGACAGGCTGGTGCGGTCGATAAAGGAAATCAGCAGCGCGACCGCGAGCAGGGCCAGGATGCCCCACGGATTGGCCGCCGACCGTTTCGAAACACTTGTCTCCATTGCCTTCTCTCTTATTGTGGCGCGCATTGGCGCTCAGGCCAGCGTCGGATACAGCGTCAAGGCTGTTTTGCTGAAGATCCATTCGCGCTCTTCTTCGCTCAGCGACGCCAGGCCGGCCTGCGCGGTGGCCAGGATCTCGGCCAGCGTGCCGGGCGAGGTCGGGAAGTTCGAGCCCCAGGCCAGGCGGTCGGCGCCGAAGGCTTGCACCACGCGCGGGAAGAAGGTTTCCGCACTGGCCTGGCCCTTCTTCACGTCGCCGAAGATGCGCGGGGTCAGCTTCATGTAGATATTCGGCAGATCCGCCAGCGCGAACATGCTCGCCGCGTTGGCATACGGTTCGCCGTCCAGCATGTCCGGGCGGCCGAGGTGATCCAGGACGATCTTCACTTTCGGGAAGCGCCTGGCCAGCGCCGTCACCTGCGGCAGCCCGACCGGGCCGGTCTGGATGCACATCGGCAGGCCCAGGTCGGCCAGCAGTTCCCAGGCCGGGAAGGAGCGCGGATCATCCAGCTCGCTCGGATCGAATTCCTTGGTGCTGCCGCCGGTGAACAGGCGCAGCCCGGCCAGGCCGCGCGCGGCCCAGTCGCGGATGACGTCGGGCGCCTCCGGCTGCAGCACGTCGACCGAACCGACCGCGGCCAGGCGCTGCGGATACCGGTTGCAGCCGTCGACCACATAGCTGTTGTCGAAGCCGTAGGTGGTCGACGAGTGCACGACGGCGGCCTTGGCCACGCCGGCGTCGTTCATGGCGGCGATCAGGGTCTCGACCGTGGTCGGGCGTTCCTTCGACCATTCCGAGCGGGTGCCGAACAGCGGCGCCGGCGGATAGCGGGTCTCGTCGTCGGAGATGATGTGGGGGTGGATATCGACAATCGGGTAGCTCATGGTGTCCTCTTATTTTCCTTGCGCTTTCAGGCGCGCATCCAGGCGCGGATACACGCGGCGGGCATTGCCCTCGTAGATCTTGTAGCGCTCTTCGTCGCTCAGCGCGGCGATGCCGTCGACATAGCGCCTGGTATCGTCGAAGTACTGGCCGGTGGCCGGGTCCTTGCCGCGCACCGCGCCGATCATTTCGGAACCGAACAGCACGTTGTCGGCCGGGATGACCTTGGTGAGCAGTTCCACGCCTGGCTGGTGGTAGACGCAGGTGTCGAAGAAGACGTTGTCCAGCAGCCTCTCCAGCGGACGCTCCATCATCTCCAGCGACATGCCGCGGTAACGGCCCCAGTGGTAAGGGACGGCGCCGCCGCCGTGCGGGATCACGAAGCGCAGCGCCGGGAAATCCTTGAACAGGTCCGATTGCAGCACCTGCATGAAGACCGAGGTGTCGGCGTTCAGGTAGTGGGCGCCGGTGCCGTGGAAGCACGGGTTGCACGATGCCGCCACGTGGATCATGGCCGGCACATCCAGTTCCGACAGCACTTCGTACAGCGGATACCAGGAGCGGTCGGTGACCGGGGTGCCGGTCCAGTAGCCGCCGCTTGGATCCGGGTTCAGGTTCACGCCCACGAAACCCAGTTCCTCGACGATGCGGCGCAGCTCCGGGATGCTGTTCTTCGGCGGTGCATAGGGCGACTGCGGGAGCATGCCGACCGGGGCGAAGTTATCCGGGTACATCTCGGTCACGCGGTGCACCAGGTCATTCGAGATCGTCGCCCATTCCAGGCTGGTCCTCTCGTTGCCCAGGTGGTGGCTCATCAGGCCGGCGATCGGCGAGAACAGCGTCAGGTCGCTGCCGCGCTCGCGCTGCAGCTTCAGCTGGCCGTTTTCGATGGCATCGCGAATCTGGTCGTCCGAGACGTACGCGCCTTCCAGTGGCGGCGCGCTGGCGGGATCCTTGGCCGCGTCGGTCTGTTTCGCGCGCCAGGTGCGCAGCGAAGCGGGAATGGTGGTGAAGTGGCCGTGGCAATCGATGATCATTGTTGTTCTCCTCTTACACAGCCTGCGGATCGACGAACAACTCGCCCATCGACATGCGGCGCGGCGTCAGTCCCTGCTTGAACGCTGTCTGCTCCAGCGCTTCGATCGTCTTGCGGTTTTCCTCGATCCCGTAAGGCAGAGGGTCGTAACCGACGATGTCGCGCAATTTGAGGTACTTCTTGTCGCCGGCGGTCGTGGCTTCGCCGGCATCGAGCCGCGCCAGCCATTCCTTCTTCGCCTGGTCGAAGGCCTTGTACAGCGACTGCGCGATCCACGGATGCTCGGCCAGGATCGAATCCTTGACCACGATGGTGCCGTGCATCGGGTAGATGCCGGTGCGAGCGAAATATTCGGCTTCCAGCCGGGCGGCGTTCGGCAGCAGGTCCGGGTAATCGGCCTCGACTTCCTGCCAACCACCGGTCGGGGCACCGGTGCGTCCAATGCCGGCGGCGCCTTCCAGGCCGGCCACCAGTTCGCCGCGCGCCATCATGTCGGCCAGCGAATCGCCTGGCGCCACGTGCGCCACGTTCGGCGGCAGCTGCAGCTGGGTGACGTGTTCCTCGTCGTCGACGACCCAGGTGACTTTCGAAGAGTCGAGGCCGAATTCGTCGATCAGGACCTGGCGCAGCCAGACGCCGGTGGTGACGGAATAGGCGCGCACGCCAACCTTCTTGCCTTCGAGGTCCTTCGGCGTATCGATGCCGGCGTCCGGACGCACCAGCAGGCCACCATGGTGGAAGCGGCGCACCACGAAGATCGGCAGGCCCACGAAAGGGGCGCCGTAGGCGCGGGCGATGATGTAGGTGGTCGGCGCCAGTTCGCAGACATCGAACTCGACGTCGCGCACCATGCGGCGGAAGGCGCCGATCTGCGGCTTGACGGTGACGAATTCGGCATCCACGCCTTCAATCGGGATGGAACCGTTGCGGATGGCGGCGGTGTGCGGGTGCTCGGCGATGGCGATCTTGAGCGGAACTTTATTGGCCAACTGGATTCTCCTTTGGATAGCTTGCTGCTCGTTTTCAGGCCTAAGAATATGGGCTGGCTCGCTTGCCGTCCCTATACAAAAATGCTATTCGCTGGCACTTTTCGTCGGTTGTAAAAGCGATGCACGGTGCTTGCCGTTTCGGCGCGACAGCGCTAAGGTTGCGTTCGCGGATAACATTTATAAGCAGGCCGAGGAGACGAAGTCATGACACACGGCGCGATAACGAAACATCAGCGTTACCCGAACAACCTGGCCACGCTGCCGACGGTCCCGAAGGTCCGTCTTTACGTGGAGCCGGCCGAGCGCAAGGAAAATTGGTTCGTCAATGTCGGCCACGTCACGGACCGCGGCCGCTGGCGCACCGCGCCACACGCGCACCCCGGCTATGGCCAGGTGATTTTCGTGCGCAACGGGCGCGGCGTGATGAACCTGGAGGGCAGCAACGTGCCGTTCGAGGCGCCTTGCGCGCTGCTGCTGCCGACCGAGTGCGTGCACGGCCTCGATTACGAGGTCGACGTCGACCGCTGGGTTGTGACCATCGAGGTGTCGTATCTCACCCAGATCAACGGCAAGCTGCGCGAATTCATACAGCTGTGGAATGCGCCGCGCATCATCCCGTTTTCGGAGTCGCCGGATGCCGCCGCCGAGTACTATGGTTTGATCCAGGGACTGGAACGGGAAATCAGGACCAGGTCGGTCGGCCACGTGGTTGGCACCGAGGCCTTGCTGACATCGCTGTTCCTGATGCTGGTGCGCAGCGTCAAGCTCGACGACGCGGCCGACGAGGCAGCGGCCGGCAATGCCAGCAGCCAGGAGCTGCGGCTGGCGGAGCGCTTCCGCGAACTGATCGACCAGCATTACCGCGACAACATGCAGCTGCAGGATTACGCATCGATGATGGGCGCCTCGCTGGTGCAGCTGCGCGCGGCCTGCGCCGCCGCCACCGGGCACAGTCCCACGAAGCTGATCCACGCCCGCATCATCACCGAAGCCAAGCGCAACCTGATCTTCGGCGACATGACGATGGAACAGATCGCGTATTCGCTGGGATTTTCCGACGCCGCCTATTTCACGCGCTTCTTCCGCAAGGAGGTGGGACAGGCGCCCAGCCAGTTCAGGCTGGCCGCCCGCGAGCGGCCACAAGCGGATCAGAACAGCGAGCGGATGCCCACGGTGAAGTAGCGCCCACGCGGGTCGTCGCCGAGTGCGAAGCCGTCGCGCAGGCCGGCGCGGGTGCCGTTGCCCGAAAAGGCGCCGATCGGCGGCGTGGCATTGAACAGGTTCTCGATGTTGAAGTAGGCCTGTACGTCGCCATTGCCCCAGCCAAGCTTGTAGGCCAGGTTGATGCCGGTGGTGCCGAACGAGCGGATGTGGTTGTTCTGCCACACCTCGGTCGGGTCGCCACTCAGCTTCATCGCGTTGCGCCAGCGCTCCGTGATGTCGACCGTCAGGTCTTCCAGCGGCCGGAAACGCAGGAAAGCCGACAGGCGCACCGAGGGCGTGGCCGCCATGCCGCCGGCGCCGAAAGCCGCGTCGCCCTGGTCGATCGTTGCCAGGCCCGGCTGGCGGTAGATCACGTGCGGTTGCCAGGCGGTCAGCAGGCGCAGCGATGCCGCGCGCCCGAACAGGCGCGTCGCGTAATTGGTCTCGAAGTCCAGGCCATAGGTTTCGATGTTCGAGATGTTCACGCTCCGGTTGATCCAGGTGGTGACCGCGTTGGATGCCGAGGTGTCGGTGTAGCCGTTCGGGCGCACCTGCAGTGCGCAGTAGGGCGACGTGCCGCCGCTCTGGTAGCAGGCGGTCTGGAACGCCGTGGTCGACCCGGACACGACGGTGATCGCGTCCGAGATCTTGATGCGGTAGGCGTCCAGCGCGAAGCTCAGCTTGGGCAGCGGTTTCCAGACCACGCCCAGCGTCGCCGTGTTGCCGATTTCCGCCTTCAGATCCGGATTCGATACGTCGAGCTGGGGCACGGCAGGGCTGGCGCCGGTGAGCAAGTCGGTCGGGCGCACGACCACCTGCGATAGCGGCGCGTACAGGTCGTACAGCGTGGGCGCGCGAATGTCGCGCGAGCGGGCGCCGCGCACGCGCAGCTGGTCGGTGACGTTCCATTCAAGGCCGACCTTCCAGGTGCCGTAATTCCCGCTGCGGTCGTACTTCGTGTAGCGCGTGGCCGTGTTCAGGTCGAGCTTTTTCGCGAACGGCGCATCGCGCAGCAGCGGCACGTCGATCTCGCCGGCGGCTTCCCACACGCGCTGGCCGACGCCTTGCGGGCTTTCGCCGAACACGTATTCGGTCAGCGTACTGCCGGCGCTGCAGTTCAGGCTCAGGCCGGTGCAATTGACCAGGTCGGTCGGCCGCGCGCTGCTGTGCGAAGAAAAGGTCAGGTCGCGCCATTCGCCGGACAGCGCCGCGTTCACCGGACCGGCCCAACTGTCGATTGGGCTGCCCGTCACCGCCGCCGTCACGTCGTGCATCGCCGTGGTGGAATCGAAGCGGATGGTGTCGGTGATGTAGTCGATCGCCTCCGCCGACGCCGCGCTTGGGCCGAAGGCATTGAACGGGACGCAGTTGTTGGCCAGGCCGGGATTGGTGACGGTGATGTTGCAGACCGTCGTGCCGCCACTGTTCACCGCGTCCAGCGATGCCGCCAGGTTCTGGCGGTTGATGACGTTGGCCATCGTCGTGTTCAGGCGCGACCTGCCGTAGGTATAGTCGACGTTCCACTTGGCGCCACCGAGCTTGCCCTCGATGCCCGTGACGAACACCCATTGCTTGCTGTCCGAATCCGCCTGCAGGCGCGGGATCTCGCTCAGGAACTGGCTGTAGGTGAAGGTTGGCTGGGTGGACGGGATCAGCGCCCCGTATTGCGCCGGGAGGAAGGCGTTGGTGCGGCGCAGGGTCACGTTGCCAAGCTGGTCGGTCTCGGCGTAGCTGGTGTTGGTCTTCAGGTTGCCCGAGATCTGCGCATACGCGTGCGTGCCAGGCGCCAGCTCGTAGTCCAGGCGCCCGAACAGCTGAGTGCCTTTCAACTTCGCCAGCAGGCTGGAGTCCCAGTAGCCGCCGTCGCCGCCTTGCTGGATGGCCGCGGTGCCGGTGGCGGTGCCGGCCACGAAGGGGCTCAGGACGCCGTTCTCCTTGAAGGTCTGGCCGTTGAGGGCGCCGCTGGTGATCAGTCCGCCGAACGGGAACTGCTTCTGGCGCAGGCCGCTCTGCAGTACGTAGGGATTGGCAGCGGTGCCGGCGCCGGTCACGCCGACCAGGTCCAGCCAGTCGCGGTCGGAACGGTGTTCGATGCCGTCGTCCTTGCGCACCTCGACGCCGGCCTCGAGGTGCAGGCCGCGTCCGAGCTCGCCGCCCCAGGCCAGGCTGAGGTCGCGCTTGCCGGCGTCGCCCCAGGTCGACTGCCCGGCGCTGGCGTCGAGCTTGAAGCCGTTGAACTTGTGGTCGATGATGTAGTTGACCACGCCGGACATGGCGTCCGAGCCGTACACGGCGGAGACGCCGCCGGTGACGATGTCGACGCGCTGGACGAAGGCTTGCGGGATCAGGTCGACGTCGACCGCGCTGTTGTAGAGCGTGGGCGGCACGCGCTTGCCGTCCATCAGGATCAGGGTGCGGGTGGCGCCGATGTTGCGCAGGTTGAGCTGGTTGGCCGAGCCGCTGCCGCCGGCCGCGCTGCCGGCGGTGGTCGGGTTGCTGCTGGCGCCGCGCGAACCTGCGAACACGGGCAGGGTGTTGAGCGCTTCGGCCAGCGTGGCGCCCGGCCTGGCGGTGAGCAGGTCGTCGGTGCTGACCACCGTCACCGGTGATGGGCTGCTGTCGCCGTTGCGGATCACGCGCGAGCCGGTGACCACGACCGAGGCCACGGCGGCGGGTTGAGGGGCTTGCGCCGCGGACGTGCTTGCGGACTGTGTAGGCTGTGCCGACGCAGCGGTTTCGTTCTGCGCGCTGGCGGGAGCGGCGATCGCAAGGCTGCCGACACCGCATACGAGAATATCTTGAATGCTGATCACATTGTCTCCTGATTCTTTTTGTGTTCCAAACTGCCCTGCGCCTGCGGCCCGGCTGCAACTGGAAAGCGGATGTTCAATGTGTGGCGTGCCCGGGCGGGCGCCGTCTGCGCGCGGCCCGGAGGCGGCGCGCAGCGGGATGCTTAGAAGTGGATTTCGCCGACGATGGTGGCGGCGGAGCGCCGCGTACCCTGCGCTTCGCCCGGCGGGGTACCGAACATGTTGTGCCAGTATTCGTAGCCGGGGCCGAGGTAGAAGGTGCGCGGACGGCCGGCCAGGGCGCCGACGTCGAACAGCCAGGACATGCGTGCCAGCACCTCGGTCCTGGTCTCGGTATGGAAGCCGTCGAGTCCCTTGGGACCGGTCACGCTGATGAAGCCCTTGAAGACCACCGGCGCCGGGCCGAGGTTGAACGGCACCATCCACGAGCTCTCGGCGTGCGCCGCGGTGTCGTAATCGACGTCCTTGTGCACGATGCCGTTGTAGTTGCTTTCGGTGCGCCAGCCGATCATCGCGTTCCAGTAGCCGCGCGGCAGCGCGAACTGCACGCTCGGGCCGAGCACCAGCATGCGTGCGCGGTTGGCGAAGGCGTCGTCCTTGGCGCTGAATTCGTAGCCGGTGGTCAGGCCGATGTCGCGCACGAAGCCGGCGCCGATCGGGTGGCCGAACACGCGCGCGGCGCTGAAATCGACGCGGCCCACGCTGTAGACTTCCTGGGCGCCGCGGGTTCCGCCGGCTTCCGGATTGTTCTTGTCCGAGACCAGGAAGTCGGCGTTGAACACATAGCTGCCATACTTGAAGCCGCCGGCGCTGGTGATGAAACCGATCTTCTGGGCCACCTTTTCGGCGCTGCCGGGAAAACGGAAGTTGTCGGAATAGCGGGCGCCGATGTAGGTGTCGTTCCAGTTGCCCGGCGGGCCGTGCGGTTCGACGGTCTCCTGCGCATGGGCAGGGTGGGCCAGGCTGGCGATGAGGAATGCGGCGGGCAGGCCAAGTCCGGCCCTGGTTGAAAGCTTAGTCATGTCTCCATCCGATTTGATTTACATTGTTTTATGGACTGCCAGATTGCGTAGTGCCAGCGAATGGTATGTGATGCTTTTTCGCTTGCCTTTGCACAGAAAAGAGATTCACTGGCATTTTTTTCGTATGGCGCCTGCCGGCCCGGGACGCCCCAAAAAATGTGCCAGCGAATCTGCGTTTTGTGCAGGGACCGGTGCCGGGGCTTGTCCTATCCTTGGGCTCTTGCGAATCCCCGACCCGGGAGTGAAACCATCATGACGCAGTCCAACCGGCGCGCCTTCCCGCTGAGGTGCGGATCCGTGCTTGCCACCGTGCTCGCCGCCACGTTGCTGACCTCGTGCGCGCAGTGGCACGCACGCGAAACCACGGCCGAACTGGTGTACGTGGGCACCCAGGGCCGCCAGGTCGTCGCGCTGCGCTTCGACCCGGCCAGCGGCGCGCTGGCGGCGATCGGACCAGCAGCGGAAGGGCCGCGCACCACCTGGGCCGTCGCCCACCCGTCGCTGCCGATCCTGTACGCGGTCGACGACGACAGCGCACGCGAGGGCAGCGTCATCGCGTATGCCGTGGACCGCGCCAGCGGCGCCCTGGCCATGATCGGCACGGTCCCCAGCGGCGGCAAGGGCACCACCTACCTGTGGCTGGACGCGCCGTCGATGACCCTGCTGGCAGCCAATTTCGGCAGCGGCTCCGTCTCGAGCATCGCGCTCGGGGCAGACGGCAGGCCGGGCGCGCTGGTATCGACCCTTACCGAGACCGGTTCCGGGCCGCACCGGCGCCAGGCCAGTGCACACGCGCACAGCGTGGCCATCGATCCATCCGGCCGCTTTGCGCTGGTCCCCGACCTCGGCGCCGACCGCGTGTTCGTGTATGGCTTCGAGCGCGCGACGCGGGCGCTGGCACCTGCCGACGTGGCCAATGCCGCCGCCGCAACGCCCGCATTCGCGGCGCCGCCGGGAAGCGGTCCGCGCCACCTCGTGTTCGGCGCGGACGGGCGTTTCGCCTATCTGCTGAATGAATTGACAGCGCAGGTCATGGTCCTGCGTTGGGATGGCGGGGCAGGTCGCCTGGCCCCGGTGCAAATCCTGTCGGCCGTCGGCGTCGATGCCAAGGGTGCGCCGAGCGGCGCCGAGATCGCACTCGGCGCAACTGGCCGCTTCATCTATGTGGCGAACCGTGCCGAGAACGTCCTGCTGGTGTACCGCGTGGATCCGGACAGCGGCCGGCTGGAGCAAATCCAGCGCACGGCTTCCGGCGGGGAGGCGCCGTGGAGCTTTGCGCTCCATTCGTCGGGACGCTGGATGCTGGTGGCGAACCAGCGCAGCGGCAGCGTGAACCTGTTCAGCATCGACCCGGCGAGCGGCATGCTGGCGGATAGCGGCCGTTCTGTGCCGGTGCCGGCGGCAGTCAGCCTGACCTTCGTGCAGTGAGCCCGGCTCCGACCATGACAGCCGTCTTCATTTTTCCTGCACATTTTGTTCGTAGCATGGACACTTCATCGAGGAATCCATGCACAAACATATCAAACAAACAGTCACCACGATCGGCACAGTGCTGCTGTGCGGCCTGCTGCATGGCTGCGGCGAGGCCGCATCCAAGGACGTGGCAGGTCCACAGGCGGCGCGTGTCACCGAAGTGGGTGTCGTCACGCTGCAGGCCAGCGACCAGACCATCACCACCGAACTGCCGGGCCGCACCAGCGCCTACCTGAGCGCCGACATCCGGCCTCAGGTCGGCGGCATCGTCAAGCGCCGCCTGTTCGAGGAAGGTACGCAAGTCAAGGCTGGCCAGGCACTGGGCAAGGATATCGACCACGTGTTTCACAGCCGTTTCCGTGTGCTATTTGTCGGCGCGGGTACGGGCATTGGTGGACTTCATGACCGGGCAGCTGCGCTCAGCTGCCTGATCTGCCTGAGCCGCCCGGTTCAGTCGATGTACTTCAGGCCAGCCTTGGCCAGCGGCTCGCGCATGTTGTACATGTCCAGGCCGAGCACGCCCGAGGCCAGCTTGGCGCGCTTTTCGCCTTCCAATGCTTCCCGTTTCTCGGCCACTTCGGCTACGCGGGCCGCGTCCGCGCATGGGACCACGACCACGCCGTCGTCGTCCGCGACGATCACGTCACCCGGGTTGACCAGAGCGCCGGCGCAGATCACCGGGATGTTCACCGAGCCCAGGGTCGCCTTGATGCAGCCCTTGGCGCTGATCGCGCGGCTCCACACCGGGAAGCCCATCTCCTTCAGCACCCGCACGTCGCGCACGCCGGCGTCGATCACGAGCGCTTTCGCGCCGCGTGCCATGAAGCTGGTCGCCAGCAAATCGCCGAAGTAACCGTCCGTGCACTCGGCCGTGATCGCGGCGACGACGATGTCGCCCGGCTGGATCTGTTCCGCAGCGACGTGCAGCATCCAGTTGTCGCCTGGGTGCAGCAAAACGGTCACGGCGGTACCGGAGACCTGGGCGCCGGCATAGATGGGCCGCATGGTGGGTTTGAACAGGCCGACACGGCCCATGGCTTCGTGCACGGTGGCGCTGCCCAGTTTACCCAGGCGTTCGGTGGCGTCAACGTCGGCGCGTTCGATGTTGCGCTTGACGATACCGAGTTGATTCATCAGTGGCGTGCTCATTTATTGTCCTTTCCGGGTCAAGGCGGCGTCCAGGCGCGTGAACACGCGGCGTGCATTGCCTTCGAAAATCTGGAAGCGGTCTTCATCCGACAGCGCGGCGGCCTGGATGTAGCGCCTGGTGTCGTCGTAGTAGTGGCCGGTTTCGGGATCGATGCCGCGCACCGCGCCGATCATCTCCGAGGCGAACAGCACGTTTTTCGTCGGGATGACCTTGGTGAGCAGGTCGATGCCCGGCTGATGGTAGACGCAGGTGTCGAAGAAGATGTTGTTCAGCAGGTGCTCTTCCAGCAGCGGCTTCTTCATTTCCTGCGCCAGGCCGCGGAAGCGCCCCCAGTGGTAGGGCACGGCGCCGCCACCGTGCGGGATCAGGAACTTCAGGGTCGGGAAGTCCTTGAACAGGTCGCTGGTCAGGCACTGCATGAAGGCGGTGGTGTCGGCGTTCAGGTAGTGCGCGCCGGTCGTGTGGAAGCACGGATTGCAGCTGGTCGAGACGTGGATCATCGCCGGGATGTCGTACTCGACCATCTTTTCGTAGATCGGGTACCAGTGGCGGTCCGACAGTGGCGGGGAGGTCCAGTGGCCGCCCGACGGGTCCGGGTTCAGGTTGATGCCGACCATGCCGTATTCCTTCACGCAGCGCTCTAGCTCCGGAATGCAGGTGGCCGGGTCGACGCCAGGCGACTGCGGCAGCATGGCGGCGCCGATGAAGTTGTCCGGGAACAGCTGCGACACGCGGTAGCAGAGTTCGTTGCAGATCGCGGCCCAGGTGGCACTGGTTTCGAAATTACCGATGTGGTGGGCCATGAAGCTGGCGCGCGGCGAAAAGATTGTGAGGTCGGAGCCACGTTCCTTCATCAGGCGCAGCTGGTTGGCTTCGATCGACTCGCGCAATTCGTCGTCGCTGATCTTCAAGTCCGATACCCTCGGGCCGAGTTCCGGCGTGTTCAGGTTGGCGACCTGGGCGTTGCGCCAGTTCTCCAGCGCCTTCGGGGCCGTGGTGTAGTGGCCGTGGCAGTCGATGATCAAAGGTTTTCGCATGGTGTTCATTCTCCTCTCCAGAGTTCTTCTGATATATAGACCTCGCCGCGCATGATCGGGCGCGCGGTGCGCAGCAGGGCGGCGCGGATCACTTGTTGCGGGTTGTTCGGATCCAGACCGAGTTCGACGCTGAATTCGCCGGTCGGATGCTCGACCGATACCGTGGGCGTGAGGCCGGGCGCCACCCGGGCGATACCCTGGGTGACCGAGCCTTCCAGCACGCAGGCGGTGGCGACCGTGACGGCGGCCAGCACGCCGATGGCTTCATGGCAGACGTGCGGTATGAAGCAGCGGGTGGCGATGGCACCGTCGTCCTGTGGGGGCGCGACCAGGCACATCTTCGGATAGTTCCTGGCCGTCACGTCGCCCAGGCCCATCAGCGGGCCGACCGTCAGGCGCAGCGCTTCCAGCTTCGCCTTGAGGGCGACGTTGGCGTTCAGCTCGGCCACGGACTCGTATCCGGTCGCGCCAAGGTCTGCGGCTCTCACCAGCACCATCGGCATGCCGTTGTCGATCAAGGTCGCGTCGATGTCGAAGGCTTCCACACCTTTGCCCTCGACCCGCACGCGGTCCTGCACGCGGCCGCTGGGCAGCAGGGAGGGGCATACCGAGCCGGCGGTGTCCAGGAAGTTGATGCTGATCGGCGCGGCAGTGCCGGGTACGCCGTCGATCCGGGCCTCGCCCGTGTATTTCAGGCGCGCACCCGGAGTCAGGACCGTGACGTCGCACTGCATATCGGTGTTCAGGGTCAGCACCCGCGCCGTGGTGCTGCCGTCCCGGATGGGCAACAGGCCGCGCTCGAGCGCGAATGGCAGCACGGCGGCCAGCATGTTGCCACAGTTGGGCGTGACGTCCACCGTGTCCTGGTCCGGCTGCAGCTGGGCGAACAGGAAGTCGAGATCGACACCGGGGACCGTGCTGCGCCTGACGATGCCGACCTTGCTGGTCAGTGGATGCGCACCCCCCAGGCCGTCGATCTGGCGACGGTCGGGCGACCCCATCGCGGCGAGCAGCACCCGATCGCGCAGCTTGGGATCCGCCGGGAGATCGGACTCGAGAAAAAATGGGCCGCGCGACGTGCCGCCCCGCATCAGGATGCAGGGAATGGCGGTCAGGTCGCGCTCTGGTTCTAAGTCTGGCTGATATCGGGTATTCACAAAAAGCCTCCTGCATGGGATGGCGACAGTATCGGCGTTGCGCGCGCGGCCTTGGTTGCTTTATGAGACCTGATTTGTTCTAATTTGCTTATCGATAATCCTCTTCTCAATGTCATGTCCCTGGTCAGCCTGCGCCACCTCCATGCTTTCACCGCTGTTGCCAATGTCGGCGGCATCCGCCGTTCCGCAGAAAGCCTGTACCGCGCCTCATCGGCGGTCGCCCGTTCCGTCGCGGCGCTCGAACAGAGCCTGAACACCCAGCTGTTCGAACGCAAGGGGCGCGGCATGCTGTTGACTGCGGCGGGTGAAGTGGTGCGCCTGCGCGCCGATCGCATCGACGCCGAGCTGCGTGCCGTACGCGACGACGCGGTGCGCCTGCGTGACCGTGCTGGCAGTGGCCCCAAGGTCGGCAACATCGAGGCGCTTCTGAACGAGCGGCGGCTGCAGGTGGCGGCCCTGCTGGCGGAGGTCCACTACATGCCTGGCGTTGCTCAGACCATGGGTAGCTCGCAGTCGGCGGTCAGCCAGGCCATTGCGCGCCTCGAGGACATGCTCGGCCATCCGCTGTTCCTGCGCACTGCCCACGGCATGCTGCCCACCGATGCCGGCCGGCGCTGGATCGAACACTTCGAGCGTGTGCTGGCCGAGCTACGGCACATCCCCGAGGACATCGCCGCGATGGACGGGGTGGTGCAGGGCACGGTGACCATCGGCGCGCTGCCGCTGGCGCGCTCCCAGCTGCTGCCGATGGCGATCGCCGCGGTCCTCAGGAAGCATCCACGCCTGCAGATCCGTTCGCTCGAGAGTCCGTACGACGAGCTCACCGCCAGCCTGCTGAGCGGCCGTGTCGATTTCATCGTAGGCGCTTTGCGGAGCAGCGTCGGCGAGGCCTTCGTCTCGCATGCGCTGCTGGAAGACAAGGCAGCACTGGTGGCCCGCGCCGGCCATCCGCTCTGCGGGCGCAAGCGCCTCGACATTCACGAACTGGCCAGCTACCCCTGGGTGCTGTCACGCGCCGGCACGCCGGTACGCGTGCTGCTCGAGCAGTTCTTCGAACGCCAGGGCGAGACGCCGCCGGCACCGGCGGTCGAGACCGGCGATCTGGCCTTGCTGCGCGGTCTGTTGTTGGAGAGCGACATGCTGACCGTGCTGTCGGCCCACCAGCTGCACCACGAGGTCAGGACCGGCCAGTTGACCGTGCTCCCTTTCGACATGCCGGGCATGGAGCGCAACATCGGCGTCACCACGCGCCGCGGCGCCCACCTGTCGCCTGGCGCGCATGCGCTGCTGGGTGAAATCGTGCGCCTGAGCGCTGCGTTTTCGTGATGAGCCCGGCGGACGGGTATTCTCGAAGGTCCTGCGTGTGAATGCCGCCGATAAGAAGAATGCAACGCTGCGGTAGCCGAAAGCAATGCATGGTGTGAGGTCCAAACGTACACTTCGATGCTAGTGGGCTCCCTGTTATATCTGTTATTCAGTGCGCAGCGGTCCCTGGACAAAACGAAGATGTCGACCATAACACTTGTATTCGCACAGGAGACAATAATGAATACAGCACACACGCTCGATGTGCGCCAGCACATCAACAGCCGGAAGATGTCCGGCTACCAGTGGCTCTTGCTTATCCTTTGCTTCCTGATCGTGACCACCGACGGCATGGACGTCGCGATCATGGGTTTCCTGGCACCGGGCATCACCAAGGAATGGGGCATTTCGAAGGCGGCCTTTGGCGCCGTCATGAGTGCTGCGCCGATCGGCCTGGCCATCGGTGCGCTCCTGATCGGTCCGCTGTCCGACCGCTTCGGCCGCAAGCGCCTGCTGATGGTGGCGGTGGCCTGGTTCGGCCTGTTCAGCGTGCTGTGCTCGCAGGCCAATGACGTGTACCAGCTGTCGATCCTGCGCTTTCTCACTGGCCTGGGCCTGGGTGCGGCGATGCCGAACACCACGACCCTGCTGTCGGAATACGTGCCGGAGCAGTCGCGTGGCACCCTGATTGCCATCATGTTCACCGGTTTCAATCTCGGGTCCGCGCTGGTCGGCTTCGGCGCCGCCGCCATCCTGCCGGACTACGGCTGGAGGATGGTTTTGATCATCGGCGGTGCGATCCCGCTGGTCTGCCTGCCGTTCTACCTGCTGCTGGTCCCGGAATCGGTGCGCTTCATGGTGGTCAACAACTACCCGGCCGAACGCATCGCCAAGACGCTCCAGCGCGTGGTCGGCGGCGCCGCCGACATCACGTCGGCCACCGTGTTCACCGTCGCCGAGCAGAAGGTCGCGGGCAAGGCCAAGGCCGCCGCGTTGCTGGCCCCGTCCTTCCGCAAGATCACGGTGTCGCTGTGGGCGACCTATTTCATGGGCCTGATGGTGATCTACCTGCTGTCGGGCTGGCTGCCGACCCTCATCAAGGACGCTGGCCTGCCGATCGAGCGCGCCGCCAGCATCACCGCGCTGTTCCAGCTCGGCGGCACCGTGGGCGCCCTGGTGGTTGGCTGGCTGATGGACCGCTGGACCCCGAACAGGGTCATCGCATCGGCCTACGTCGGGGGCGCCGTCTTCATTCTGCTGCTGGCATCGGGCAGCGTGCAATCCGCTGCGCTGCCGGTGTTCACCCTGCTCGCGGGCTTCTGCATGAGCGGCGCCCAGACCGGCCTGAACGCCTTTGCGCCGGGTTGCTATCCGACCGCGGTACGCGCCACCGGCGTCAGCTGGATGCAGGGCATCGGCCGCTTCGGCAGCATCTTCGGCTCCGCGATCGGCGGCATCCTGCTCAGTATGGGCTGGGGTTTCAGCGGTGTGATCGCGATCCTGGCAGTTCCTGCGACGCTGGCGGCGCTGTCCATCGTATTCACCCGCTTCGCGGCCCGCACCGCGGCCGCGGCAGCTTAAGCATTCGTCATTGGAAGGAAGACCATCATGGCCAAAATCATCGGCGCAATCGCCTCCTCGCACACCCCGACCATCGGCTTTGCCCTGGACGCCAACAAGCAGAACGACGCCGTGTGGGCGCCGATCTTCGCCGCCTACGAGCCGGTCCGGCAGTGGCTGGCCGAGAAACAGCCCGACGTCCTGCTGATGGTCTATAACGACCATGTGACGTCCTTCTTCTTCGATCACTACTCGGCCTTTGCCCTCGGCATCGGTAAGGAGTGGCGCGTCGCCGACGAAGGTGGCGGCGCGCGCGAGCTGCCGCCGGTTGGCGGCCACGCCGGCCTGGCGCGCCACATCGGCGAATCGCTGATGGCCGACGAGTTCGACATGGCCTTCTTCCAGGACAAGGCGCTCGACCACGGCTGCTTCTCGCCACTGTCGATCATGTGGCCGCACCGGGATGGCGAGTGGCCGGGCACCATCGTGCCGCTGCAGTGCGGCGTGCTGCAATTCCCGGTGCCCTCGGCGCGCCGCTGCTTCAAACTGGGCCAGGGCCTGCGCCGCGCCATCGAGAGCTATCCGGAAGACCTGAACGTGGCGATCGTCGCCACCGGCGGCCTGTCGCACCAGGTGCACGGTGAGCGCTGCGGCTTCAACAATACCGAATGGGACCACCAGTTCCTGGACCTGTTCGAAAAGGATCCGGAAGTCCTGCTGAACATGACCCAGGCCGACTTCGCCCGCCTGGGCGGCTGGGAAAGCGCGGAAATCGTCATGTGGATGGTGATGCGTGGCGCCATGCCAGCCAAGGTGAGCTGCCTGCACCGCGAGTACTACCTGCCGTCGATGACCGGCATCGCGGTGGCGCTGTACGAACCCGAGGTGGCGATCGACCCGGCCCTGAATGCACGCGCCCACGAGCTGCACCGCGCGCACATGGCGCACCAGACGAAAGGGGCGGAAGAACTCGAAGGTACCTATCCGTTCACGCTCGAGCGCAGCGTCGAGCATTACCGCATCAACCGCTACCTGCACCAGCTGATCCAGCCCGCGTTCCGCGAGCGTTTTCTGAGCGACCCCGAGGCAACCTACGAGGAAGCCGGCTTGAGCGCCACGGAGCGCGACATGATCGGGCGGCGCGACTGGCAGGCCATGATCCGCTACGGCGTCATCTTCTTCCTGCTCGAGAAGCTGGGCGCGGTGGTCGGCGTCTCCAACCTGCACATCTACGCGGCCATGCGCGGCCAGTCGCTGGAAGAATTCCAGAAGACGCGCAACACCAAAGCCCTGTATTCGGTGGCGGGGAAGGGCGCGGCCAAGACCGCGGACTGGAACAAGGACGACGGCGCGAAGCGCTGATCTATCGCTGCCCGGGACTCAAGACTAGATAACGCAACATGGATTGCCGTCCCCGCGAGGGGGCGGCTCTCCACGCACGCCTGTACGTGGCACAAAACAACAACATTCAACACAACCCAAGCAATCCAACCGGAGGAGAACCCATGAAAAAAATCGTTGCCACAGCCCTCGCGACCTGCGGCCTTGCCATGTCCGGCATGGCGCACGCGCAAACCAACGTCCAGATCTACGGCCTGCTCGATGCGGCGGTCGACTACAACACCAACGTCGACAGCGCGGGCCACAGTCGCGTCTGGATGCCGAGCCTGGGCGGCGGCATGTTCCCGTCGCGGATCGGCTTCCGCGGCACCGAGGAGCTGGGCGGCGGCCTGAAGGCGATCTTCACGCTGGAGACCGGCATATTTGTCGACACCGGCACCGTAGGCCAGGGGAACCGCCTGTTCGGCCGCCAGGCATGGGTGGGCCTGGCCGGCAACTGGGGCCAGCTCACCCTGGGCCGCAACTACAACATGCTGTACAACTCGATGCCGGAAGTCGAGATCATCGGCCCGACCCAGTACGGCCTGGGCTCGATCGAGCCGGCGATCCCGAACGGCCGCGAGGACAACTCGGTCGCCTACAAGGGCACCTTCCAGAACCTGACCGTGGGCGCCACCTACAGCCTCGGCCGCGACACCTCGTCCGCCGGCGGTCCAGGCGGCACCAATTGCGCGGGCGAGAACGGCGCCGATGCCCAGGCCTGCCGCGAATGGTCGGCCATGGTGCGCTACGACACCCCGCACTGGGGCATCACCAGCGCCTACGTGCGTGAACGCGGCGGCACCGCCGCCACCGCCTTCGGCCTGACCAACAGCCGCCTGACCGACAGCCGCGCGCACCTCGCCGGCTACACCAAGTTCGGCGCCTGGCGCCTGGCGACCGGCACCGTGATCCGTAACAACGAAGGTTCGGCGACGACCCCGCGCAGCAACCTGTATTACTTCGATGGCGCGTTCAAGCTGACGCCGGTCGTCACCCTCGACGGCCTGGCCGCGCGCCTCGATTACAAGAACAGCGGCAACGACACCAACCTGTTCATGCTGCGCGCCATCTACGACTTCTCGAAGCGTACCTCGACCTACGTTGCGGTCGGCCACGTCGCCAACAAGGGCAGCGCGGCGCTGGCCCTGAGCGCCGGCGGCGCTGTCGGCGTGGGCATGGCGCAGAACGGCGTGATCACCGGTATCAAGCACTCTTTCTGAATGCACCCACCCGACCAAAGGAGACGACATGAACGTTTTGCGAAACCGCGCGGCATCCCTGCTGGCGCTGCTGGCCGCCAGCCTGCTCGGCGCTGGCCTGCTTGGCGGCTGCAGCACCAGCGATAACGGCAACAGTACGGGCACGGATGCCAGCACCCCGGCCGCCACCACGCTAGCGGTGGTCAAACCGGTCGCCGAGTGTTCCCAGCTGGCGGCAATCGACATCACGGATATCGGCGGCGCCGGTAGCAAGATTACTTCGGCCACTGTAACCACCGCCACCGTCAACGGTAACAGTGTCAGCCTGTGCGCCGTCAAAGGCACCCTGGCGCCCGCAAACACGTTTGCGGTGTCGCTGCCGGTCAGTACCTGGACCCAGCGCTTCGCGGAGCTGGGCTGCGGCGGCCTGTGCGGCAGCCTGACCGACCCGACCAAGCTGGAAGGCGTCTCCGCCAGTTACAAGTGCCCGCTGGTGCAGCAGGGTGGCTTCGTGACGGCCGCGACCGACATGGGCCATCAGGGCAACGACGCCGCGTGGACGACAAACGAGCAGCAGCAGGCCGACTTCGCCTATCGCGGACAGCACATCACCACGCTCGCCGCGAAGAAGCTGATCAAGGCCTACTACGGCCAGGAGCAGAAGTATTCCTATTTCATCGGCTGCTCGGACGGTGGCCGCGAAGCCCTGATGGCCGCGCAGCGCTACCCGAAGGACTACAACGGCATCGTCGCCGGTGCGCCTGCCGCCCACTTCCAGATCCAGAATTCGGTGTTCCATGGCTGGAGCGTGGTGTCCAACAGCACGACTGGCACCAGTGCAGGCAACGCCATCCTGTATCAGGACAAGATCGCCGTGCTCCACAAGGCCGTCGTCGCTGCCTGCGCCGATACTCCGGACGGCCTGATCTCCGATCCACGGGCCTGTAACTTCGACCCGGCATCGATCCAGTGTGCCCCCGGCGCTACGGATACCAGCCAGTGCCTGACCGCGGCCGAAGCGAGTGCCGCAGGCAAGATCTATGGTGGTCCGCTGGATGCTACGACGCGTGAACGCATGCAGGTCGGCCGCCCGCTGTTCGGTTCGGAAGTCAACTGGCCCGGCGTCGAGGCACCAGGCAGCGGCACGTCGACCGGTGCTCCGGTGCCTGTCGCGGGCGGTGTGTTCAGCTACAGCATCGTCACCGGCGCCTACAACCTGATCTTCAGCGGTAACCCGCCCCGGCCGACCGTCGACACCTTCGGCTATACCGACGCGAGCTTCTACAATACTTACCTGGCTGCGAACCATCCGCTGTATGACGCGACGAATCCCGACATGTCTGCGTTCAAGCAGGCCGGGGGCAAGCTGATCTTGTGGCATGGCTGGGCCGACCAGCACATCTCGCCGAGATACACGATCGCCTATTACGAAGCCCTGCAGAACCAGATGGGCACATCCGCCGTGGATGCATTCGCGCGCCTGTACCTGCTTCCTGGCGTCGGCCACTGCGGCGGCGGCGAAGGGCTGCCGAATATCGACCTGGTGTCGCGGATCACCGACTGGGTCGAACACGAGGCCCTGCCTGCCGGCGTCACGACCTACCGCACCGACAGCACGGGCATGGTGACGGCGTCGCGTCCGGTGTACCCGTATCCGGCCGTCGCCCAGTACAAGGGCAGCGGCGACTACAAGGACGCCGCCAACTGGACCAGCGGCGCGGCGCTGTACAACGTGCGCACGCCTGCATGGGCCGGTTCCATGTTCTACACGCCTTATACGGCCAAGCAGCAGGGCGTGGCCGCGCCGTAGGCGTAGCGCGCCAGCGGGGGCGGCATCGGGAAGCGGTATCGGCTGAACCAGTATCCATGCGGGTTTCAGGACGCAATACGAATCCCACTACCTCCGCCAAGACAATTGTTTTAGAGGGCGATTGCACGCAAGGGCTTCGAATGGCGCGGTCCGGGTGCAGGAAGGCACGGTAATCAGCCGGAAATGACATGGAGCCCTCCCGTATATGAGAGGCCTCCATATCATGCGTCGTTCAACGAACTAGCGGCGCTGCGGCACCAGGCTGATGGCATAACCGCCGCCGGGAGCGCAGTACTGTGTCAGCCTGGTCTTGCTGGTCACATCCACTTTGCGAATGGCATAAGCCTGGGGATTTTTCTCGTAGTGCGCATCCTTGGCATCGGCATAGATGGTGGCGGCGTAGCGCTCGCCGGGGGTGAGGAAGCCGAGATCGATGGTTGAGGTGCGGCCTTGCTCGTCGCATGTACTGCCTACGAACCAGCTGCTCTTGCCCTTGGCTTTACGGGCAATGGTGATGTAGTCGCCGGGCTCGGCTTCGAGCACCTTCGAGTCGTCCCAGTCCACGGCAACGTCCTCGATGAACTGGAAAGCGTCGAGGTATTTGTCGTAGGTTTCGGGCAGGTCGGCCGCCATTTGCAGCGGCGAGTACATCGTCACGTACAGGGCCAGTTGACGGGCCAGGGTGCTGTGGACAAACGAGGTGTTCTGCGGGTTGTAAGCGCTGATTTTGGTCTGGAAGATGCCCGGCGTGTAGTCCATTGGCCCACCGATGAGGCGGGTGAACGGCAGGATCGTGGTGTGGTCGGCGGCGTTGCCGCCGAACGACTCGTATTCCGTGCCGCGCGCGGACTCGTTGCCGATCAGGTTGGGATAGGTGCGCGACATGCCCGTGGGGCGCACCGCCTCATGGGCATTCACCATGATCTTGTACTTGGCCGCCTCGGTGATGGCGTAGAGGTAGTGGTTGTTCATCCACTGGCCATAGTGATGTTCGCCGCGAGGCAGGATATCGCCCACGTAGCCGCTCTTTACGGCGTTGTAGCCGTTGTCGACCATGAATTGATAAGCCGCGTCCATATGCCGCTCGTAGTTGCGCACCGACCCGCTGGTTTCATGATGCATGATGATTTTGATGCCCTTGCCGGCCGCGTAGCGGTGCAGTTCCTGCACGTCGAAGTCGGGGTAGGGCGTCACGAAGTCGAACACGTAGTCCTTGTGCTTGCCGAACCAGTCTTCCCAGCCCGTATTCCAGCCCTCGACCAGTACGGCGTCGAGATGGTGCTTGGCTGCGAAGTCGATGTAGCGCTTCACGTTGGCGGTGTTGGCGGCGTGGGTGGCGTTGGGCTTGGCTTTCGAATAGTCGAGGCTATCAAGCTTGATATTGTCGCCGTCGGTGTAGGCCCAGGTGCTGCGGCCCGTGATCATTTCCCACCACACGCCCACGTACTTCATGGGCTTGATCCACGACACGTCCTTGTACCTGGTCGGCTCGTTGAGGTTGAGCACCAGTTTGGATTCGAGGATGGCGCCCGCCCGGTCGCTCACGATCACAGTGCGCCAGGGTGACAGGAAGGGCGTTTGCACGTAAGCCTTGTCGCCGCGCGCGTCTGGCGTGAGGTGCGATTCGAACACCATGTTCTTGTCGTCCAGGTCCAGCGACATCGCCGAGTAGTCGATCAGGGCCGCCTCATGCAGGTTGATGTACAAACCGTCCGCGCTCTTGAGCATGAGGGGCGTTTGCACGCCGGTGGGCGAGAACGTGGTCTGGGAGGCATTCGGCGTCACGGCCGTCTTCATCAGCCCCCGCACTTCGGACAGCCTGGAAGTCGTGGTGTTGTACTCCTGCGTGTCGTAGTCGCCGGGCAGCCAGAACGCCTTGTGGTCGCCGGCCAGCGCAAACTGCGTGCGCTCTTCCTTCACCACGAAATACGCCAGTTCGGGCTGCTTCGGGAACTCGTAGCGAAAGCCCAGGCCATCGTCGAATACACGGAAATGCAGCAGCATGGTGCGCTTGGTCGCCGCTTGCGTGAGGGTGACGGTCAGCTCGTTGTAGTGATTGCGAATCGTCTTGACTTCGCCCCACACCGGCTGCCAGCTCTGGTCGAAGGTGGTCGTTTCGCTGGCCGTCACCGCAAAGCCGCTCGTCAGGCCGGGACCTTCCTTAAGGTCCAGGCCCAGGCGGCTGGGCTTGATCACGGGACGGCCCTTATAGGTCAGGCTATAGGTGGGCGCACCGTCCGCTTGCAGCGAGAAGCTGAGCGTCAGCTTGCGGTCGGGGGATTTGATTTCCTCGGCCTGGGCCGCACACCCCACGAGGCAGGCGCCAAGCAGCAGAAACCGGGAAAACAGCGGGATGGTAAAGCGTGGTCGTGCTGGGTTGGTCATTCATGTCTCCTGTTTTTTAATGGGTCATTTGGTGAATGCAGCTTCCGGACAGGTGTCCAGGCACTTATTTGTTCAGGTACTGAGCGTGGCTGCTGAAATTCAAGGCACAGGCATTCAGGAAGTGGTCGATCCTGCCTTCCTCATGAAGGTCGCCTGTGCCGGGCTGGTTCGGTGCGATTGGAGGGAAGGCGCCATATCCCGCCAACAGGCAGTGCCACGAGACCGCGCTGAAGTGCGAGTTTCCCTGTGTGCGGGCGATTTCCTTGACGATGTCCGCCCTGTCGAACCAGGCCTGCAACAGGGTGCCAAGCGCGTCCGACAGGTGATCGTTTTCCCGATTGGCATGCCAGTAGCCGCTGTCCGAGCGGGTGTTGAGCTTGTAGTGGGCCACGATGTAGTCACGCACCCTCTCGAAACGCTCGACAATCTCTTGATTGAAGCGAGACTGGTGCAGCGCCGTGAACTGGCCTTCCTCGAAGCAGGTCATGAAGGACTCGATCGAGACCTGTACCAGATGCAGGGCCGTGGCTTCAAGCGGTTCGATGAAACCTTGCGCCAGGCCGAGTGCGAGGCAATTCCGGTGCCAGTGGCGCTCTGCCTGTCCCACCTTCATGTTCAGGTGCCGTGCCTCGCCCTCATCCGCGCCCAGCCCGAGCGAACGTCTCAACTCGGCTTCGGCCTTTTCAGGAGAGAGGAATGCGGCACTGTAAACGTAGCCATTACCCATACGATTTATGAGCGGAATGTGCCAGGACCATCCCGCAGACAGGGCGCGCGATACGGTCTGGACCGGCAGCAGTGCGCGCGCCGGCGGCGCCGTAGGGATAACGACGGCGGCATCGTTGAACAGGTTGTCGCTGAAGCGCCTGAATGGCACGCCCAGTGCGTCTTGCAACAGAAGCGACTTGAAGCCGGTGCAGTCGACGAAGAGATCGCCTTCGATGCGCAAGCCGCCGTCGCCAAGTACGGCGACGATGTCGCCTTGGCTGTTCAGCTCGGCCGTGCGTATGGTGGCCTCGATCCGCTCGACCCCGCGCGACACGGCATGGTTCGCCAGGAACCTGCCGAGAAGCGCCGAATCGAAGTGATAGCCGTACTCGATATCAAACGGGAAGTGGGCGGGCGGGAGCGGGCCCTTGCCCTGGGCGGCGAGCACGCCACCCAGCAGGAAGCGCTCGGGCAGCGTGGTCACGTCGAGGCCCAGCCTGCGCGTCATGCAGTTGACGAAAAACGCCTGCTGGTTGAACGTGTCGATTCTCGAGAAGAACGGATGGCTGTAGGCGGCGATGCCGGACGCCGGGCTCCAGTCCTCGAAGCGGATGCCCAGCTTGTAGGTGGCATGACAGGCTTTCATCCACTCGGCTTCGTCCACGCCGATCTTGCGGAAAAAGTGTCGCAGGGAGGGCGTGGAGCCTTCCCCCACGCCGATGATGCCGATCTCGGGCGACTCGATGACCGTGATGCGCGCGCGTCCATCGCCCCAACGACTGGCCATGAGGTTGGCGGCCATCCAGCCTGCGGTGCCGCCGCCGACGATCACGATGTCAATTAGCGCAGGCAGGCCGGTCATCATCTTGCCCTCATGGCAGCGGCCAGGTAATCGTCATGGGACATGAAACCTTCTAGGCCCTTGCGCTTTGCCGCTGCCATCTCCGCAAGCACCCCGGCCAGTTCGTCCGGCGCGAATGCCTCCGCAATCGGATGGTAATCCGCAGGCATCACCCCCTGTCCGACCAGGACCTGCAGCCAGGAGGCATCCTTGAAAATATCTTGGGGATCCTGGAACAGCCTGCCCGTGGCGCGGAACAGCTCGATCTTGTCGCGCAGCCGTTCCGGCACCGCCATATGGCGCACGTCCTGCCAGAAGCCGGTGTCAGGGCGTTCGTTCACGTGGTAATGCAGGATGATGAAGTCGCGAATGGTCTCGTATTCCAGTTTCGACTGCGCGTTGTATTCGTCCACCAGCGCCTGTGTGATGCCTGCATGCGGAAACAGCTTGAGCAGGCGCACGATGGCCGACTGGATCAGGTAGATGCTCGTGGACTCGAGTGGTTCGAGGAATCCACCCGACAGTCCGATGGCGCAGACGTTCTTCGCCCAGGTGTCGCGCACGCGGCCGGTGCGGAAGCGGATAAGCTTCGGCTCGGCCAGGGCTGGCGCCGGGAGGTTGGCCATCAGCGTGGCGGTTGCCTCGTCGTCGCTGATATGCCGGCTGCTGTACACCAGGCCATTGCCGATCCGGTGCTGCAGCGGAATCTGCCATTGCCACCCCGCTCCATGCGCGATCGAACGGGTATAAGGCAAGGTCTGCGGCAGCCGCTCCGACGGCACGGCGAGCGCGCGGTCGCACGGCAGCCAGTGCGACCAGTCTTCATACGGCACTTCGAGTGTCTGCTGGATGAGCAGGCCGCGCATGCCGGAACAATCGACGAACAGGTCGCCGTGCACCTCGCGCCCGTCCTGCAGCTTGAGCGTCTGCACATGCCCGGACTCCGGCGAGAGCAGAACCTGCTCGATCAAGCCTTCGGTGCGCTTTACCCCATTGGCGACGCAAATCTTCCGCAGATACTGGCCGTACAGGCCAGCGTCGAAGTGGTAGGCATAAGGCACATCCAGGAACGGATCCTGGGTACGGGGGCGCCCGAACCGGCCAGTCTTGCAGGCCAAATAATTGAGGTCGTACTCCCACAGGCTGCGCGTCTGGCCCAGGCGCAGGCCCCCGGCCCAGAAGTGCTGGAAGTCGCAGAAGGCATGGTTGCGCCCGGGTACCCCGAAAGTATGAAAATACGATTCGCCGGGAACCCGCCATCCCTCGAAACTGATCGCCAGCTTGATGCTGCCCTTGGTCTCGCGCAGGAACTCGCTTTCGGAAATGCCCAGTACGGCATTCAGATGATGAATCGGCGGAATCGTGGCTTCGCCAACGCCCACGGTGCCGATCGTCTCGGACTCGACCACTTCAACGGCAACCTGGTTGCCCAGGACACGCCTGATCAGCGCCGCAGACATCCAGCCGGCCGTTCCACCCCCGACCACGACGACCTTTGCGATCCGCTCGTGCATAGGTACCCTCCAACAAAATAAAGACGAGAAAAGCCCAGGCAGCCGAAGCTGCCTGGGCCTGTAGGGCTTACCGTCGAATCACAGCGAGTACTTCAGGGAAAGCTGGTACCTGGCGCCGTAGCGATCGTACTGCGTGATCTGGCCCGAGCCGGTATCCACGGTGGCATCGTTCTGCTTGCTCAGGTTCTGGGCCTGCAGGGAGATCCGCAGTCCCTTGAGTTGCTGGTTGTCCCATCCGGAGAAATCGTAGCTCACCTGGGCGTCCCACAGCGTCAGCGGCTTCCGGTTGGCCGCCGCCAGCGTGTTGCTGCCGGCGCGCGCTTCCGACAGGAAGGCCGAACGCCGGGTGCCGGCCAGGCGGGCGCTGAAACCACCCTGTTCATAAAACGCAGTCAGCTGGTAGGCGTGCTTGGACAGGCCCGGGATGTCGGCGCCGTCGCTGAGGCTCCCGTTGTTCAGCGAAGCGTTGGCCACGACGCCAAAGCCATCGAGATGCTTGCTGATCAAGCGCAAGGGCAGGGTGGCGGCCAATTCGAGACCCTGGACTTTCCCCTTGAGGCCGCCCTCATAGAAGGTGTTGATGCCCTTGAAGGTGGCCGGTGTGTACACCTTGCCGTTGGTGTCCACGCCAATGTGATAGCTCGGAATATAGTACTGCGAGTAATCGACCACCTCCTGGCTGGAACGCGACCAATTGACGATGTCCTTGTAGAAGCCGCCCATGCTCACATAACCGTCTTTGGCGAAATACCACTCGTGGGCCAGATCGAGCTGGTTGACCTCATTCGGGCGCAGCTTGGCATTGCCCGTGTTGGACAACCATGGCCCGCGGGCCGGGTCGGTCTGGGTGACCTCGGAGACGTTCTGGCGGAACTTTACGGAACCACCCGGCTTGAGGTAGTCGATACGCGCACGGCTGATGGCCTTGCTGGCCGCGAACCTGATCATCTGGTTGTCGCTGACCTCGAAATTCACATTCAGGCTGGGCAATACCTTGTTGTAATTCGCGCCATCTTCGATCGGCGTGGCCTGCACGAACAGATTGGCGCCGGTCAGGGCGGTATAGCCCGTGGATGACTGCCTGGTGTTGATGAACTGCAGGCCCGCGTTACCGAAGGTGTGCACCGAGCCGAGCTTGCCTTCGAACTCCGCCTTGGCAAAGGCCGTGGTGATCCTTTCCTGGACCGAATAGGTATCGCCCAGGCGGTCAGGCTCCAGTTGCTGCGCATCCCAGCGACGGAAGCTGCTCGAGTTGAGCAGCCCCTGTGCGTCGTAGGCCACGACCTGTCCCAGGCCAGCCCAGGAAACGTCCGCCACGCCCCTGCGCGCGGACTCCGGGATCGGGCCGTCGTTCGGCCAGGTGTCGGCGGTCAGGAAGTAACCATGGTTATTCTTGGACTTCTTGTGGTCTGAGTACAGCATACCGAAGTTGATCGCGTTGACCCAGCCGAGGTCGAGCTTACCCGTGGCCTCCAGGCGCACCGAATTGAGGTATTCGTCGAAGAGGGCGGTGTTCACGAAGCCATCCTGGGCCTGGGCATAGCCGACCAGGGGGTTGCCGGAGACCGAGGTTTGCAAACCCGGAATCGGCGCCAGCGAACCGCCCCAGGCTTGCGGGCCCGCCAGGCGGACCAGGTTGTAATCGGCGAAGTTCGTGCTGTTGTTGCTGAACATCAGCCCGGTGGGCGTGACGTCCCAATCGCGGGTGGTGCCTGCGCCCGTGGTCGACAAACCGGGACGACCGACACCGGCGTAGCTCTCGCCGGTTTGGTCGTTCTTGGTCGTCGCGCTGTGGGCCATGTCGAACTTGACTTGCCACCTGTCGCTGACCGCCAGTTTCATGTTGACGCCGTAGGTACGCAAGGTGCCCTGCTTGTCGGTCGGGTCGGCACGGAGGACCGTATTGTAAGCGCCGCTGCGACCCGACTGGGCCACGCCGTTGACGACAGGCCCGATCGTCCCATCAGGGAGGTTCTGCTGGAGGCCACGCTTGATGCCCTGGTCACGGAAGTTGATCAGCAGGGCGTCGAAGGCGATGTTCACGGTGTTGCTGGGCTTGAATTGCAGGACGGCGGATGCAGTCTCCCGGGTCAGCACCGACGAATGCGAGTAGACCGTCATGCCGGTCGGCGTCAACGCATTGCCGAAGTTTGGATTCGGGTTCCAGCCCCACACGCCCATTTCCTCCGACTGCGTCGGCGAGTTCGTCTTCGCCAGCGCGATGGCGAGGCCCACGGTGTCCTTGGCAAAGTGGCGTGAATCGCTGAAGGCGAACCGGTAGCCTCGATTCTTGTAGTCCGGGTTGTTCGACTGCAGGCTGCCTTTCTCGTAGGACGCATTCACCGTCGTGGATGCCTTGGCGTCCAGCGGCCGCGTCGTCCGCAGGTCCACTGTGCCGCCAATGCCCATTACACCAAGGCTGGCGTCGGGCGCCTTGTAAACCACGGCGCCACTCATGATCTCGGCCGGGTACAGGTCGAATTCCACGCCGCGGTTGTCGCCGATGCCCAGCAGCTCGCGGCCGTTGAGCGTGGTCCCTACGTAGTCTTCCTTGAAGCCACGGACCGAGATGCCACTGGTTCGGCCGGCGACGCGTTCGCCCGCAAGGCCGGGGATGCGCGCGAGCGACTCGGCAATGCTCGTGTCCGGCAGCTTGCCGATGTCTTCCGCGGTCACAGCCTCGACGATGGTCGAGCTGTTGCGCTTGATGGCTTCGGCTTTCATCAGACTCGCGCGGAATCCCGACACGACGACAACCGCCGCGTCCGGACTGGCTGCTTCGGTCGTGTCCTGCGCTTGCGTAGCGCCACTTGCCGCGAGCAGAGCCACTGCGCAAGCGATCGCAGTCGGCCTGAACATGCGCGATTCGTTGGATGAACGTGGCGAGCGCCTGGTTCCGGGCGACTGCCCCGGGGACATTTGCATTTCTTGTTGTGTCAAATTCGTCTCCTGTTGGATGGGCTGAGGTACGTGCCTGTCCTTCGGGCCCATAAAGGTTGTTGTATGCACGCAGACACAACATTACATGTAAATGCCATCGATATCATTAAATAATTGATATCGATGTCATTAAATAATTGATATCGATATAAATGAAATTTTTTGTGGCTGGGCAACGACAACTTGCATTCGGTTGCAGTATCAGGTTTGTCGAGCAAGGTGCGGTGGAGCAACTGCAGCAGCCGGTAGGCGGTGCCGGCAAGGACCGGTACGAACACGCAGGCGAGGGGGAGGCGCAACGGTACTAGAGGTATGCTAAGATTTAACGAAATATGCGAGCCTGATAAAGCTTCGCAGCGAACTCGGCAGTTGTTGACCCATCTTGAATAGTTGCGGTCGGTCTCATCAATCAAGAAACCCGCAAGTCCTTGGGCTGCGGGTTTTTTTGTTTTTAACGCAAATAATCATGCCGGAACCCAGCGACTTTCGCCGCATCGTCGACCTGCAGCTCAATGGCCGCCTGCCACAGGCGGAAGCCGCGCTGCGTGCCTGGGTGGCGCAGTGGCCCACCCATGCCGAGGCCCAGGCCAGGCTGGGCATGGTGCTGCTGTCGCAGGCGCAGCCCGCCGCCGCCTTGCCCTTCCTGCAGGCCGCGGCGCGCCTCGAGCCGGGCAATCCACAGGCCGCCTGCCTGGTCGGCGCGGCCTCTCATGCGCTGGGCCGCCTGGACGAGGCGGCCACCAGCTATCGGCGCGCCATCGCCATCGCACCGCGCCTGGAGCGCGCCTACAACAACCTCGGCCTGGTGTTGCATGAGCAGGGCGACCTGGCGGCGGCCGAGCGCGTGTTCAAGGCAGTGCTGGCCTTTTTGCCGGGCTATGCCACCGCGCTGGCCAACCTGGGCGTGGTGCTGGCCGCGGCTGGACGCGACGGCGAGGCGAAGACGGTGCTGCGCAATGCGCTGCGCCTGCGCCCCGCGGATACAGAGACGGCGCTGCAGCTGGCGCTGTGCCTCGAGCGCGGCGGCGAGGCGGAAGAAGCCATGCGCCTCCTCCAGGCCCGATGCGGGCAGATTGACGCCGGCGTGGCGCCACGCATGGCATTGGCGCGCATGCTGGCCGCTGCCAACCGGGCGGCCGAGGCACGTGCCCTGTACGCGGGCGTGCTGGCGAGGGAGCCCGGCAACGTGAAGGCAGCCCTGGGTGCGCACCTGACGCTGACGCTGGTGCATGGGAGCCGTGCCGCGCTGGAACAGGAACGGCGGCGCTACGAAGCGGGCCTCGCCATCCTCGAGGAGATGCATGACAGCCTCGTCTTTCCGCAGCGTCGTCCGGAGCAAGCCGGGCAGCTTTTAGCAGATCTGGCCTGGGTAAATTTTCCGCTTGCCTACCAGGGCCTGGACGATCATGCGCTGCAAGTGCGTTACGGGCAGTGGCTGACGCGGCTGTTGCAGCATGCACTGCCGGTGTGGCCGGACAAGCGCCCCCCTGCACCGCGCACCGGAGGCAAGGTGCGGGTGGGCTTCGCGTCCTCCCTGTTCCACCGGAGCACGGTGTGCGGTTATTTCGGCGGTTGGGTGATCGGGCTCGACCGCGATCGCTTCGAGGTCTTCGTCTATCACACCGGCGTGCGCGAAGACGACATGACACGCGCCGTGGCGGCGAACGCGCATTATCGGCACCTGCCGCTCCTCGACGGCACGGCCATGGCCGGCCTTGCGCAGGATATTGCCGCCGATGCGCTGGACATCCTGGTCTATCCGGAACTGGGCATGACGGCCGAGCTGTTCCCGCTGGCCGCGCTGCGCCTTGCGCCTGTCCAGTGCGCCGGCTGGGGGCATCCGGTCACGACCGGCCTGCCCAGCATCGACTATTATTTTTCCAGCGCGGCAATGGAGCCGCCCGGTGCGCAAACGGCGTATAGCGAGCAACTGATGGTGCTGCCCGGGCTGGGCACCTGCTATGCCCGTCCCGCGCCACCGGCCCTCGCCACACGCGAGGATCTCGGGCTGCCCGCGGGCCGCCACCTGGTCCTGTTCCCGCATGCGCCGTTCAAGATCCACCCCGACAACGACGCCGTGCTGGCCGAGATCGCGGTGCGTGATCCGCAAGCGCTGTTCGTACTCGTGCAGGACCGGCAGCCTGCCCTCACGCGCGATTTCCTGGCGCGCCTGGAAGCGGCACTCGCTGCGCGCGGTTGCGTGCCCGCCAGGCATATCACGGTACTACCTTACCTGCGCCATGAGGATTACCTGCGCCTGAACACCGTCTGCGACTTGATGCTCGATTGCCTACATTGGTCTGGTGGCAATACCACGCTGGACGCCATCGCTTGTGGATTGCCTGTCGTGACTCTGCCTGGTACGACGATGCGCAGCCGCCAGAGCGCGGCGATGCTGCGCATCATCGGGCTGGAGCAACTGGTGGCGGCCGACGCCGGCGCTTGCATCGACATTGCGTGCCAGCTGATGAATGACCGCGCATGGGCCGACACGGTTCGCGAACGTTCGCAGGAGCGGGCAGGGCTCCTTTTTGATCAGGAAGCGCCGTTGCAGCAGCTGCAGAATGCATTCCTTGCACTTGCCAAAAACAAAAACAAGGATGCGTAGTTAGAAACTTTTCAGACACAATTTTTCATAGATATTGTCTGTCGTGAATCTCGCTGATGGCGATATACAACAGGGGGTGCATATTCACGGAAAATAGTGCCGCGCAGCATTTTGAGTTCTCATGGGACACTGTAGTATGCAGGGTCCGGTATTGTTCGCCGACCCTCAGGATCGGTGAACAGAACTCAACTCAGCCAGTGGTGGTGCATGAAAGCTGTCTTCAAGAAAAAGCAGGTTACTCAGAAAATCCGTGATGCCTTCCGTGTGGAAGCCCTCGAGCCCCGGGTCCTGCTTTCTGCCGATCCAGTGCTCGGCGCCGCTCAAATGGTGATGCTGCCTGACCGCGATCACGATCACGACATCACCGCCACCGCCTACGACGGCAGCCATTACGTCGACCATCAGGGCAATGTGGCCACCCTCGACCTTGGCCTGGTCGATCAATCCAAGAATTTCCCTGCGCCGGCGCCGACCAATCTCGACTTCGCGGTCGACCATCACGTCTATGACCTCGCCAAGCTGACCCAGAGCGAAGGCTTCATGGACAGTGCGGTGACGATCGCGGCCAACGACGTGCTGAAGGGCAGTGGCGACACCAATGTCGCACTGCTGAACACCGGCACGCTGGCGCCGGGCTATTCGCCGGGCAAGCAAGGCTATAGCGACCTGGGCCTGGCCGCATCGAGCAACGTGGAAATCGAGCTTGGCGGCGACGCGCCCGGTACCGGCTACGACCAGATCAACGTGACCGGCAAGGCGGTCCTGGACGGCAAGCTGTCGGTCAGCATCTACCGGCAGGGCGCGAGCGCCGGCTTCACGCCGGCCGACGGCCAGGTGTTCACCATCATGACCTTCGGCGAGGCAGAAGGCCGCTTCGCCAGCGCCTCGGGCCTGCTGCAGGCCGGCGACGGCGTCTTCTTCGAAGTGCTGCAGGACGCCACGTCGGTCAAGCTGGTCACGCACCGCTTCGACGTCTCGCTGGACGCCGGCAGCACCTCGCTGGCCGACGATATCGGCTATGTGCTGAACCACGACTATTTCTCGTCACACAATATTCCCTCGGTCAGCTTCGACGGTTCGCTGAACCTGGACGACAAATTGACCGTGAGCGGCAGCTTCACGCTGGCCAACGGCAGCGCGGCGAGCCTGGTCGATCCGGTGACAGGCAACCTGGCCACCATGGAAACCTGGACGATCTCGGCCAGCAACGCCGAAGGCTTCCTGGGCCTGAACCAGGCGTCCAGCATCGCCCTGCACGACGTCGACCTGGGCCTGGTCTACCTGACGCCCAACAACACCAGCCACAGCTATGACTGGGTGATGGGCAAGGCCACGATCGGCAGCTTCGAGGCGCATGGGATGGACAGCCTGACCATGACCGGCGACGGCATGCTGCTCGACTTCAGCTTCGGCCACGGCCAGAGCGCGCCGGGCGTGGCCAACACCACCGTACTCGACCTGTCGGGCGCGAACGCGATCACCGTCGGCGCCTTCGAGCTCAACGACGACGGCAGCCGCGGCGAATTCCTGGTCGCCACCGGCCATGCCACGATGGACATCGGCAGCATCCACGCGGAAGGCGACATCGGCGTTTCCGTCGATGGCAGCGAGATCCTGGTTGCCGGCACCAACATGAACGCCAGCATGGGCGCCGGCGGTGTCACGGTCGGCGTCAGCGACGCTGGCTTCGGCATGGTGATCAAGGGCGGCAAGGTCGCCCTCGAGGGCGCGGGCGCGGTCAACCTGGCCGGCGGCGGCTTCGCCTCGGTCTCGGCCGACTATGCCACGCTGCACTTCAACCAGACCGGCGAGTCGCAGACCGGCCGCCTGCTCGACTTCGGCGGCGCCTACCAGTACCAGTTCGGCACGCTGGAAGCCGTCGGCCTGCAATCGGCCACCGTTACCGGCCTGGATGCGAAGCTGGGCGACGCCTTCTCGCTGTCCGGCGACTTCGGCTTCGCGCTGGACGGCACGTCCGGCATGAACGTGGTCTCGAACAACGCGAGCGTGCGCATGAACGCCGGCGTCTACGGCATCGGCGTGCACGACGCCCGCCTCGGCCTGTCGATGACCGGCGCAGGCAACCTGCTGGAAGCGCAGGGCGGCCTGCTGGCCGACCTGGGCGACGCCGTCTCGATGAGCGCCCAGACGGTCTCGGTGCGCTGGAACCAGACCGCCAGCGACCAGGGCGGCGCGGCCATCGATGCCGACAACATGCACTACGTCTTCGGCGCGGCCCTGGCGGCCGGGTTGCAGGAAGTCGCGATCGGCGGCGCCAGCCTGCAGATCGGCGGTTTCGTCCAGGCCGGCGGCAACCTCGCGGTGCGCCGCACGCAGGCCAGCGTCACCCCGACCGGCGCCACCGCCGTGACGGCCGACGTGCTGGCGATCGGCGGCCGCAACCTGTCGGCCCAGGTCGGGCTGAACGTCGGCAGCAACGACTTCGCCGGCCTGCGCACCGCGCAGCTCGAGCTCGGCCTGGCGCTGTTCAGCGAAACCGGCAGCAGCCGCACCTGGCAAGCCATGACGGCAAGCGCCGGCGCCGTCGACTTTACCGGCGTGGACGGCCTGGTGCTGGGCGGCAGCGCGCTGTCGGTGACGGCCAACCTGGCCGCCGGCGACGGTTCGGTGCTCGACTTTTCTGGTACGCCCTACCAGGTCCTGGCAGGCAAGGACGAGAACGGCGCCGACGAGTACCTGAACCTGGACATGGATGGCCACCACGGCGAATTGATGCAGGCGGCCGGCATGCTCAAGCTGGACGCCTTCGGCTTCTTCCAGGCCGAGGGCAGCGTCGCGATCCAGAAGCGCCTGGCCAGCCTCAAGCTCGACGATGGCAGCATCGTCGAATCCGAACTGCTGACCCTGGGCGGCACCGTGGTCGAGGCCTTCGCCGGCGTCGGCAGCGGCGCGGACGCCATGGGCCTCAAACTCTCCGGCGTCGAATTCGCACTGGCGGTCGCCGCCAGCGTCGAAGACCCGGACCAGCTCTGGACCAGCCTGCAGGCCAAGGTCGGCAGCGTTCAAGCCAGCGGCATCGACGGCGTCGAGCTGTCGGGCCATGACCTGGTCGTCAACATCAACCAGGCCAGCGCGAGCGGCGCCGTGGTCGACTACCTCGGCATGCCGCTGAGCGTGGCCACCAGCACCACCACCAAGCTCGACCTGTCGATGGACGGCAGCAAGGGCGAACTGCTGGAAGCCTCCGGCAACCTGACCCTGGATGCCTACGGCTTCTTCCGCGCCAGCGGCGACTTCGCCCTGCGCAAGGCCATCGAAACCATCAAGATCGAGGATGGCGACGCCGCCACCCCGCTCCAGGACGTCACGGTCGACGTCTTGACCATCGGCGCGGCGCAGGTGGCGGCCTTTGCCGGCCTGCGCGGCGGCGAAGCCAACGCCATCGGCCTGCAGCTGGACGGCGCGAGCTTCGCGCTGGCCGTGATGCGCGAAAAGCTGGCCCCGAACAGCGCTTCCATCGCACGCGAATGGACCGCGCTCGAGGCGCATTCCGGTCCGGCGGGCCTCACCGGCCTGGCCGGCCTGAAGGTCGAAGCCGACAGCATCACCGTCAAGATCAACCGCGGCGCGATCGACGACAGCGTCGTCGATTTCGCCGCGCAGGCGATGGACGTGGTCACAGGGCCAGGCGGCACCCTGACGCTGGACATGGCAGGCAGCGAAGGCGAAGTCACCAAGGCCTCGGGCAATATGCGCCTGGACGTGCTGGGCTTCCTGCAGGTCGACGGCGGCTTCGCGTTCGAGAAGAAGAGCGGCCAGGTCGTGCTGTCCGACGGCAGCACGGTCGACACCGATTTGCTGACCCTGGGCGCGCACCAGGTCGACGCCTTCGCCGGCAATGCCGGCGGCATGGGCCTGCAACTGGCCGGCATGGACTTCGGCCTGGCCCTGGTGGCCGAGAAGGGCGGCGACGAGCGCGAGTGGACCAGCCTGGAGGCGAACGTCGCCTCGGCGGCCTTCGTCGGCGTGGACGGCCTCACCCTGGCCGGCGAGAGCCTGAAGCTGCGCATCAACAGCGACGACGACGACACCGTGATCGACTGGGCGCGCACGGCGATGCCGATCGCCATCGGCGCTGGCGACACCTTGACCTTCGACATGAAGCGCGAGGATGGCGAACTGCTGGAGGTGGCGGGCCGCATGCGCCTGGACGCCTACGGCTTCTTCCAGGCCAGCGCCGACTTCGCGCTGCACAAGAAGACCAGCAAGGTGCTGCTGAACGACGGCAGCGCCGACAAGGCCGCGACCGAAGTGACGGTCGATTTGCTGACCATCGGCGCGCAGGGCGTGAACGCCTTCGCGGGTGTCAACGGCGGCACGCTGGACGCGATGGGCCTGGCCCTCTCCGACGTCGGCATCGGCCTGGCCGTGATGACCTCGCAAGCCGACGACAGCCGCAGCTGGACCACGCTGCAGGCCACGGCCGGCAGCGCCGCCTTCGTCGGCGCCCAGGGCCTGACGGCTTCCGGCAGCGGCATCATTGTCGAGATCAACACCCAGGACAAGACCGGCACGGTGGTCGACCACGGCGCGCGCAACCTCGCTATCGCCACCGGTCCGTCCAGCACGCTGGTGCTGGACAATGACGGTGCCGAAGGCGCGACCTTCAAGGCTTCGGGCTATCTGGACGTCGACCTGTTCGGCTTCGTCCAGGCGCAGGGCAACTTCGCCCTGCATAAGAAGACCACTCAGGTCCTGCTGAGCGACACCAAGGAGGTCTCGGTCGACCTGCTGACCCTGGGCATCGAGGATGCCAACGCCTTCGCCGGCCTGAACGGCGGCACGGCCGACGCACTCGGGCTGGAACTGGGCGGCGTGAACCTGGCCGTGGCCCTGCTGAAGGAACAGCGCGCGGAAGGCAAGACCGATCCGCTGCGCAGCTGGACCAGCGCCAAGGCGAGCGCGGGCAGCGTCGCCTTCGTCGGCATCGACGGCTTGACCGTGGCCGCGAGCAACCTCAAGGTCGAACTGAACCAGGCCAGCGCGAACGCCCACGGCATCGTCGTCGACTACGCCGCGCGCAGCCTGCAGGTGGCGACCGGCAGCGGCCTGGCGACCACGCTGAACATGGCGGGCAGCGAAGGCGCGACCCTGCGCGCGGCCGGCCACCTGGACATCAACGTCTTCAACTTCTTCCAGGTCGAGGGCGATTTCGCCTTCGCCAAGCTGGCCAGCCAGAGCGTCACCCTGAACAATGGCACGACGATCGACGTCGAACTGGTGACGCTGGGCGGCCAGAACGTCTCGGCCTTCGCCGGCATCAACGGCGGCAGCGCCGATCGCCTCGGCCTGTCGCTGGGCCAGACCAACTTCGCCCTGGCGCTGATGAGCGACAAGGCCGACAAGTCGCACAAGTTCACCAGCCTGCAGGCCACGGCCGGCCTGGCCAAGTTCGTCGGCATCGACGACCTGACCGTTCGTGCCGACGACCTGGCGGTGAGCATCAACCAGGGTGTGAAGCTGCCGGAGACGCCGGCATCGAGCACCACCGGCAACACCGAACTCAAACTGTCGCTGGAAGCGGCGACCATTGGCAGCCTGGTGCTGCACAAGGGCGCCAGCGCGTCCACCGTCAGCCTGGCCGGCAACCCGGCCCCGGCCGATATCATCGCCCGCCTGACCTCCGCCTTCGAAGCGCTGGACGGCATCGGCGCCGGCAACGTGAAGGTCAGCGGCGACCAGTACGCCGGCTACCGCGTCGAATTCATCGGCGCCCTGGCCGGCAAGGACGTGACCGGCATCAGCGTCGAGAGCCAGGCAGCAAGCATTTCGACCACCGTGGTGGAGGCGAAGGCCGCCATCGCCGGCGTGTCCGAAGTCAAGCAGATCGTGATCGCGGCCCAGCGCGACGGCGCGCCGAAAGCCAGCGCCGAGGTCACCGAGGCCGTACGCGGCCGCGCCGGCGTGTCCGAGGTCACCGAAGTCATCTTCACCAAGACCAACCTGAGCGGCAACTTCTCGGTACGCTATGTCGACGGTTCCGCGGTCGTCGGCACCGGTAGCTACCACGGCGTCCGCCTCTACGGCGACACCCAGCAGCGCATCGCCGACAACGTCGCCGAACTGCGCAGCGCCTTCGCCCGCATGGTGCAGGCTGACGAATCGAACATCGTGGTCGCCTATGACGCCGCCTGGGCGGCGGCCCACGATGGCGAAGAACGCTACACGATCAGCTTCGTCGGCGCCCTGGCCAACAAGGACCTGCCGACCAAGGTGTTCCGCTACACCGCCGATGCCTTCGACTTCAACAACGTCACCCAGGGCCTGAGCGCGGTCTCCGAAGTGCAGCGCGTGTCGATCGACACCCTGGCCGGCACCGTGGCGGCCACCGGCACCTTCACGCTGTCGCTGAAGGCAGCCGGCCAGACCTTCACCACCGGGAACATCGCCTTCGGCGCCAGTGCGCTCACGGTCCGGAACGCGCTGAACAATGCCATCTTCCCGATCGGCGGCACGGTCGAAGTCAACCTCAACGCCGACGGCGACTACCTGGTCACCTTCGGCGGCACGCTGGCGGGCAGGGACGTCGCCACGCTGCAGGTCGCGACTCAGGTCGTCGAACCCAAGCCGAGCGGCAGCTTCCAGGTCTCACTCGACGGCAAGACCAGCGCCGACATCACCTACACGTCCGACAACGCCGAAATGGCGCGCCGCATCCAGGCCGCGCTCGAGGCGCTGGACGGCATCGGCAGCGGCAACGTCGCGGTGTCGTTCGACGCCGGCGCCACCAAGGACAACCTGACCGCATTCTCGGTGCGCTTCCAGGGCGAGCTGACCGGCCGCGTGGTCAACGACTTCACCACCCACTTCGCCGACATGAAGCTGGCGCGCGTGAAGCCCTACGAAGTGGTGCCGGGCAAGAATCCGGTCGCCGAGCAGCAGACCATCCGCTTCAATACCGAAGCCACCGCCGGCAGCTTCACGCTGGCGCTGGACCACGGCGGCACGCATTACCAGACCGGCTCGATCGCGTTCGGCGCGACCCAGGCCGAGATCCAGGCCGCCCTCGATCTTGCATTCGCCGGCATGGCCGGCGACATCGACGTGACCAGCTGGACCGGCAAGGCGCTGAGCGTGCGCTTTGGCGGCGAGCTGGCGGGCGTCGACGTCGCCGACCTGGCGGTCAGCGCGGAGCTTGCGGTCGGCAAGGCCGGTCTGGAAACCGTGCACCACGGTTTCACCACGGTCGTGGCGGCCCAGCCGGTACGCGACCTGGTCGTCGATTACTCGGCCGGCCGCACCGTGCTGGACGTGGCCACCGGCCCGGACAGCCATTTCACCCTGTCGATGGATGGCGCCAAGGGCGAACTGATGCGGGCGTCGGGCAACCTGACGCTCGACGTGTTCGGCTTCTTCCAGGCCAAGGGCGGTTTCGCCATCGAGAAGGGCGAAGCCAGCCTCAAGCTGGATGACGGCAGCATCGTCGACACCGAGCTCTTGACCATCGGTGCGCACAACGTGGACGCCTTCGCCGGCGTCGGCGGCGCGGACGATGGCGTCGGCCTGAAGCTGTCTGGCGTCGATTTCGCGCTGGCCCTGGCCAGCGACAAGCTCGATTCGGCCCAGCACTGGACCAGCCTGCAGGCCAGGGCCGGCGGCGTGGAAGTGATCGGCATCGATGGCATCACGCTGTCGGGCCATGACCTGGCCGTCAACATCAACCAGGCCAGCGAGAGCGGCGCCGTGGTCGATTACCTCGGCATGCCGCTGAGCGTGGCCACCAGCACCACCACCAAGCTCGACCTGTCCATGGACGGCAGCAAGGGCGAACTGCTGGAAGCCTCCGGCAACCTGACCCTGGACGTCTACGGCTTCTTCCGCGCCAGCGGCGACTTCGCCCTGCGCAAGGCCATCGAAACCATCAAGGTCGAAGACGGCGACGCCGCTACGGCGGCCCAGGACGTCACGGTCGAAGTCTTGACCATCGGCGCGGCGCAGGTGTCGGCCTTTGCCGGCCTGCGCGGCGGCGAAGCCAATGCGATCGGCCTGCAGCTGGATGGCGCGAGCTTCGCGCTGGCCGTGATGCGCGAAAAGCTGGCGCCGAACAGCGCTTCCATCGCACGCGAATGGACCGCGCTCGAGGCGCATTCCGGTCCGGCGGGCCTCACCGGCCTGGCCGGCCTGAAGGTCGAAGCCGACAGCATCACCGTCAAGATCAACCGCGGCG